>JACCDN011142261.1_pt1 | contig 35099 bp, 28 predicted proteins | sample 7441691 | NCBI WGS metagenome assembly JACCDN01 (sample SAMN15323439, study PRJNA562643) | freshwater metagenome | isolation source: river surface water | place: USA:Blue River Watershed | collected 2017-08-16
CGTTTCTGAAGCTAGTCATTTTTGTGTTTTTAAATTTGTTTCTGAAAGGAAAAATCGGGAAAGTCGCGAAATTCAAGGTCGCGCAAGCTAAGCATCGAAAACCAACTGTCAATTAAAACATTGCTGACGTGGTTTTGCCTCATATTCAAGCATTGTTTTTAAAGCAAATTTTCTTTAGCTGGAAATTTTTTAGATTTCACCTCAGAAGAAAAATCGCTAACGGCACGAGAAATTTCTCCCGCTAAGTCGGCGTAATATTTTACAAATCTTGGCTTAAATTCTTGATTCAAACCAAGTAAATCGTCAATCACTAAAACTTGTCCGTCGCACTTTGGAGAAGCTCCAATTCCGATTGTTGGAATAGAAATTTCTCGCGAAATGTCTGCGGCAAGTTTTTCTGGAACGGCCTCAATTACAATCGCAAAAGCTCCAGCTTTTTCTAATAATTTTGAAGTTTCTAAAATTTCTGTAGCAGCTTTTTCTTCTCGTCCCTGATATTTGTAACCACCAATTTTGCGCACACTTTGAGGCAAAAGACCAACATGCGCCATAACATTAATTTTATTTTCGACCAGAAATTTTACGGTTTCAACCAAGTCGCGTGAGGTCTCGATTTTAATGGCATGACATCCAGTTTTTTCGATTACTTTTTTTGCCGATTCTAAAGCCTGTTCTTTAGAATTTTCGTATGTACCAAAAGGTAAATCAACCACCACAAAAGATTTTTTTGTGGCACGCATTACAGCTTTTCCGTGATTAATCATCATTTCTAAAGTCACATCAACAGTATCTGGAAGACCATAAATGACCATTCCTAAAGAATCGCCAACCAAAATTATATCGCAAAAATTATCCAGAATTTTTGCCATCGGAAAAGTGTAAGCGGTTAAACACACTATTTTTTCGCGATTCTTTTTTTGCAGAATTTTAGCTACAGAATTTGACATTTATTGATTCAAATTTGGTTGAATAATTTGCGATTTAAGATCATCGGGCATCGATAATTCTTTCGAATCTTTGGGCGCAGATTGAATAGCGTTAGGCAATCTTGGAAGCCCAAAATATTGTCGAACTTGATCAATATTTTGGTTTTGCGTTAAAGCATTGAAGTTACCGCCAATGTTACTGGCAATATTGATTGGAACCGGTTTATTTCTTGTTCCAGTTAAGAAAATGGCATTAAACAGAGCATTGACATTATTTTTTGGCAAATCCACAGAGCCACTCAAAACGGCATTAACCACAACGCCAGAAATATTGGCACTCAAATTACCAACGCCATTATTTATTTTTACCGAACCGACAGCTTTTTCGAATAAAGTAATCGCCTCTGAATCGAGAATAATTTTTTCTGGCTCGCGCAAATCTTGAGAATTTACCTGCGGTGCAAACATTTTTTTCACCAAATTATCCAAACCGTAACCTTTGATTGACGGCGCGTTTACATTAAACTTTATTTCGCTATTTAAATTTTCTTTAAAAGCACCTTTTTTTGCCGCTGATGAACTAATGCTGGCCGATATATTTGCCACTCCTGAAACATTTTTAACACCGATAAAATCGGATAATAAATCCTGCAAAATCGCCTGTTTTATTGTGAGGTTTCCGCTAAATGTTTTACTTAATCCAATCCCAATTAAGCCAGTATAATCAAGGCTTCCGCCATAAGCCTCACAAGACAAAACAGAATTTTTTAAACTTCCCGAAATTAATCGACTCTGAAATTTTAGATTTTTTATTGATCTTTGATTTAGATTAAAATTTGCAAAAGCCAGATTTACGTTGCCGTTAAAGCCATCGAGAGAAGGTAAATCAAAGAATCGATCCATCAAATCGGGATGATTGGAAGATTCTGAAAAATATTCTTCGCCCCCCTCCAAATCATCTTCATAATGAAAATTATTGGCAGCTACATTGAGGGTGAATTGCGGACTCTTTTCACTGATGTCAACCATCATGTCAGCCTTTAAATCTGTTTGCAGCGACTGCAATTCTAAATTATCGATTTGAAAGTAACCGCGACCAAACTTTAAACGCATTTTCTGGTTGGCAAATTCCTCCTTATCATAAATCATTTTGTCGAAACTCAGATCTAGATCGCCGCTAGAATTGATGTCATTAAGCCATAAAAGTTTTTTAATAAGAAGCCCTGGGCTAAAATAAATACTGTTATTTGAGGTGTAAAAATAATCATCAACATCAAATCGATTGCCTCGAAAGCGACCTTTAATGCTCGGAATTTTATCGCTATTATCAATGGCCAATTCCCCTAAAAGCTCAGTGCTGTCGCCGTTTAAACTCAAATAGAAATTGCTAAACTTGCTGAGATTTGGAGTTAAAAATATGTCAGAGTAAACTTTGTATTGCTTAAGATTGCCGAATTTCAAACTTTGAGACTCAATTCTTAACCAACGAAAAACATCTTCTAAACTTTTTCCACTTAGATCAAATTTACCAATAAATTTTGGTAAAGATCCGCTATTATCGAGAACCCCCCAAGCTCTAAAAGCACCCTCTCCCGGAATTGTAAAAAGAGCTGGAGCAACTAAAATTTCACCTTCTTTGGAGATCGTTAAATACAAACTCGCATCCTTAATTTCCCCTGAAAATAGGGCAATATTAGCAATTTTGATCTCGGCATTTAAATCAAAGTTGCGCAGATTTTTTACCAATTCCAACTTGGGAATTTTTTCCCCTTCAATTATTTGCGATTTTTGACCCTCCAAAACATCAGAAGAAAATTTCTGCAGAGATTCCGCAACTTCATTTCCGGTAAATTTAAATTTATTACCCAAGGTATTTTCGTCGTAAGAAATTGCCAAAAGCTCATCTGATAAAAAATTATTTAGATCAAGGGCAGAAAGATCTAAATTCATATCAATTGCTGGAATTTTTCCGCTCAAATCTAAATCAATTGAACCTTCTCCGCTGACCAAGCTTGAGTTAACCAACAAATCATTAATTTCTATTATGCCATCTTTGCTACTAATATCGGCGTTAATTTTTATGGGCTTAGAATTTAATTTTAACTTGTCTGCAAAGCTTCCGTTGTTACTGATGTAGCTTTTGTAAAAAGATTTAAATTCAAAAATCTCTCCTTCAATTTTTCCCAAAAATGCACTTTTTGAAATTCCTAAATTATCCGAAGAGAAATTTCCTGTGATGCGAATTTCGGTCGATGGAGAGACCAATTCAAAAAAAGAATCTGGTTTTTTTGAGTTAGAATTAAAGTGCGCCTGAGCTTTGAAATTACTAACAACTCCGCCAGAAATAAAACTTCCCGCAGAAATAATTTTTTTGCTGCCAAATTTAAATTCCGCATTCAAAGAATTTACTTCGTTTCTCTTTTCGAAGCTGTCATAAAAAAATCCCTGACCATTTTTAATCACAATAACTGGTAGATTTTTTAAGCCCGAATCTGGATTTATATCGCCTATTGAAAATAATTTTGTTGTTACGCCCGACGTAGATTTTGCCTCATTTTTTGGCAGATTTTCTAAAATATTTCCTGAAATTTCGCTAAATTTATCGCTACGAATTGTGGCTTTATTGCTTTCATAATAAGACTGCAAAACCGCGTCTGAAAAAATTATTTTTTTAATCGCCAAACCTTGAGAAAAATTAAAAAGCGCCAATTTTATTTGGACTTGCTTGGCATAAAGATTATGCATTTTATTATCGCGATCTTTGTTTGTATTTACGCGATATTCTCGTAACAATACGTCGTTCAAAGTTATTGTTGGACTAGGAAGAAAAGCAACTTCCGCATCTCCAAGAATAGCAAGATCAGCACTTAAAATCTTGCCAACTTTTTGCGAAATCTGAAATTTCAGAGCCGAATTATTAAAGAAAAACGGCAGTAGATAAAAGATTAGCAAAATGAACGCAAACACTGAAAAACCAATGCGCAGCACTTCCGATTTCAAAATATGACTTTTGATTTCTATTAATTTTTCAATGAATTTTTTGCCAGACTCACTCATGTGTATTTTTGGCATTTTCTAATTCATGAATAAGAATTTCGTTAGTTATCAAATCGCTATTTTTTTCAACAGAATTGTAAATTGAAAGCAGCACCAAAAATAACAAAATTGAAATCAGCAAAGCATTAAAAAACATATCTCGATTAGGGCTAAATTTCTCTTCTTCGCCAATATTTATGAGTAAATACTTTTTGTTTTCGATGTTTGATTTTATTGGCAAACCCTTGATTTTTTCTTCAATAGTTTGCGCTTCAATTTTTAGAAATTTTGCATAAGAGCGAACAAATCCCAAGGCATAAATATGTTTCGACAGCTTATCGAAATCATCACTTTCGACCGCCTCAATATCTAATTTTTTTACCCTTAAATAGGCGCAAGCATCTGCAACCGAAATTACAGATTCTTGTCTTTTTTCTCTTAGAATTTGACCAATTGATTGAATTTTATTTTCCGTTTCTAACTCAGTCATTTGCAAGCTTTGCAAGATTTTGGGTTGCATCAAGAACTGCCAGAGATCCGGCATTTTCTGACATTTTTTTTAAAGTAGGTTTGTCACCAATTAAGCTATTTAATAACTCATTAATTTTATTAATCGTGAACTCTTTTTCTTCCACCACAATTGCTGCGCCATTTTCTTCTAAATATCGGGCGTTTTTTTCTTGGTGATTGTCTGCTGCCAAGGCAAATGGCACCAAAATCATCGGCTTTTTTGCAGCACAGAATTCAAAAATTGAAGAAGATCCAGAACGAGCAATAACAAGATGCGCCGCCTTTATTAACTCGGGCATGTTTTCAAAAAACGTATCAATTACAATATTCACGTTAAATGAGCGGTAGCTATCAAAAGTTTGCCGCAACAATTCTTTGCGACATTGCTGAGTCACCTTAATTTCTTCTTTGAGATTTTCGCTAAGATTAAAAAAAGCTTTAGGCAAAGTTTCGCTAAATATTCTGGCACCTCCAGAGCCTCCGATCACCAAAATATTAAAGGGATTTTTTAACTCTTGCGCTTCGTAAAAATCTGAAGCGAGAATTAAATTATAACCCATTTTATTATCTTTTCTTAATTCGGGATCTTTCGACATTGGAATTTTATAAATCTCTTTATGCAAAGTAAGAATTTCATCTCTCACAGGATTTCCCACAAAAAAACTTTTGGATAAATTTTTAGAAGAAATTCCCGAAGTTTGCCTAAACGAAAGCCCGATCTTTTTAGCGTAATTAACAAAAATTCTATTCACTTTTCCCAGATGGGCATTTTGCTCGTGAAGAATAATGTCTGTTCGAGTAATAATTGCCGCAATCAGAGCTGGAAAGGTTGAATAGCCGCCAAATGCAAAAACATATTTTGGCTTTAATTTCCAAAAAAGATAAATTGATTGAAAAATTCCAATCAAAATTTTGCACCCTGCTTTAACTAAAAATATCGGAGATTTTTTAATCTGCGAAGAGCTGATGATTTTAGAAGCAAATTGGTCACCTTCCTTGATGTAGCTAAGATATTTTTCGTCACCAAGAAACAAAACTTCGTAATTATTTTTAGAAAAATATTGCGCCAAACAACGCGCCGGAATAATATGTCCGCCAGTTCCGCCGCTAACAATAAAAATTTTCTCAGGCATTAGTTTATTAGAATAGAATTTGGACTTTGTAAAAAGCCTTGCTGCAAAGAATTCTGCCAGCTTGACAAATGTAAGTTGCTTCCTACCTTCGACGACTTCCCTAAAATTTTCAAAACATATTTTAAATTCTTCTCATCAACCGAGGTTTAAGATCGCAATGACAAAACACTTTATCGATTTAGACAAAATCCCAGCAAAAGAATTGCTTGCGATTGTTGCGCTTGCCAAAAAATTAAAAAAAGAAAAAAGCGCCACCAAACAAGCAAAGCTTCTTCCTCACAAAAATTTGGCGATGATTTTTGAAAAAACCTCCACTCGAACTAGGGTTTCTTTTGAGGTTGGAATCAACCAGCTTGGTGGACACGCCATTGTGATGAATAAAAACGACATGCAGTTAGGCAAGGGAGAATCTGTTGCCGATACCGCTAAAGTTTTGTCGCGTTTTGTTGACGCAATAATGATTCGCTCAAATTCTCATCAAACAATTTTGGAACTAGCAAAACACTCTTCTGTTCCGGTAATTAACGCGCTTTCTGATTTTTCGCATCCTTGTCAAATTATTGCGAGCATTCTGGCAATCGAAGAACATGTTGGTAAAATTTCTGGCAAAAAATTAGCTTGGTTTGGCGACGCCAACAATGTTCTTAATTCCTACATTCACGCCGCCAAAGCTTTTAATTTTGAACTAGCAATTGCCACTCCAAAAGAATTTGATTTTTGTAATTTAGAAATCAAAAAAGCGGTAAAATCTGGTGCAAAAATTTCACATCTTTCTGACGCCAAAAAAGCCGCAAAAAATGCTGATGTAATCATTACTGACACTTGGTTTTCAATGGGTGACGAAGCGGAAAAAGACGACGCTGCCAAACAAAGAAAAATCAATCTTTTAACGCCGTTTCAAGTAAATTCTGACTTGATGAAGCTGGCAAAAAAATCTGCTATTTTTACACATTGTTTGCCTGCTTACCGAGGTTTTGAAGTGACCGCTGACGTGATTGATTCTAAAAAATCTGTTGTGTTTGACGAAGCTGAAAATCGCCTGCACGCACAAAAAGCGATTTTGCTTTGGGCTTTTGGGAAGTAAAAAAGAGAACAAACAACAATAATAAACAAATCTTAAAAAACCAAAACCCTAATCTCAAAACCCCTGATTTTGCTGATCAAAGTGAAATAGCACACACGGTGTGCACTATTTAAATTTAAGAACTAAGCTCCGCTAAAAACTCCGCAAAATGCGGTTTATTTTTTGACTTCTCTTCCAAAAATTCCGCCAATTCTTTTTTACATTTCGCAAACCCATCTTTGGTCAAAGAGCCGTTGTGATGCTGGTAAACCAAATAAAGCAGATAAGTGTTAATAACGTCGGTTTCGCAGTAATTTCTAATTTCTTGCAATCTACCTTCGTCAAACATCGTCATTACTTGCGAACCATCAACGCCGATTTTTCCGGGCAAGCCAAAAGCGGCACAAAGTTCGTTCATTTTAACTTTCGCTGAAGCGCCAAAATCAGAAAACGCTTCTGCCAAATCGCAATGCCAATCAAGGCTGTAGCGCTGATTGTAATTATTCCATTTGTCGCCAGTTTTGTAAAGCCACGCAGCCTCAACTTCATGCTTCATTGCCGCATATTTTAGCACAGGCATGTCAAAATTTTTGCCGTTAAAACTCACTAAGCGCGAAAGATTTTTCTTTAAATGCGAGAAAAATCCGCGCACTAAATCAGCTTCAGTTGCGGCAAGATCTCCTCCTGAACGGATGTCGATTATTTTGTAAAATTCGCAGCCATTAAAATCGCGAACGATTTCTGCTTCCAAAAAACTAATCGTAATTATTTGGTGAAAAGGTTGACGCAAAAAAGAATTTCTGCCGTCAGTTAAGTCTAAATGATATTTTGTTAATTCTTCGCGAAGCTCTTCTTTTGAGGCATTTTCAAGATTAAGTAGATTTTTTGCCGCCTTTAAATCGGGAATGGTTTCAATGTCAAAAACGAAGAGATTTTGATGTTGCATTTAGTTTAGTTTTAATTGGAATCTTAAAGAAATTTCTCCGCCAATAACTTCAAATACTCCTAGAAAATGCAAGCAATTCTTCTGCACAAAATTGGTGACGCCGGACATTTAAAAATTGAAAAAATTGACGAACCAAAACCAAAAAAAGATGAGGTTTTAATTAAGCATAGCGCCATTGGTGTAAATTTTTTTGATGTCTCTTTTCGCCGCGGACAATACAAAATCTCCGAAATGCCCTCCATTCTTGGTCTCGAAGCTTGCGGAATTATTGAAGCGATTGGCTCAAATGTTAAAGATTTTAAAGTTGGCGAACGCGTTGCCTACGCCACTGGCGGGTTTGGAGCTTACGCTGAAAAACGCACAATAAATCAGCGTCACTTATTTGTTCCGCCAGAAAGACTTTCTGACGAACAAGTTGTTGCTGTTTTGCACAAAGGGCTAATGGTTCATGCATTATTGCACCGAGTTTACATTGCCAAACGCGCTAAAAAAATTCTAATTCAAGCTGTTGCTGGAGGAGTTGGGCAGCTTCTTTGTCAATGGGCAAAACATTTAGGTTTAGAAGTCTTTGGAACCGTAGGAAGTGACGAAAAAATTCCTGCCGCAAAATCAGCTGGCTGCGACCATGTAATTAACTATCAAAAACAAAATCTTGTTGAAGAAGTCGCCAGAATTACCGACCACGGCGGTGTTGGCGCAGTTTATGATGGCGTCGGAAAAAGCACTTTAGAAAAATCTCTCGATTGCTTGTGGCCGATGGGAATTTGCGTTACTTTTGGGGAATCTTCAGGAACTACTGAAAAGCTAGATTTAAATCGTCTTGTTGCCAATTCTCTTTACCTTACAAGACCAACAATGGCACTTTATAAATCCAACCAAATTGAGTTAAAACTTTCTGCTGCCGAAGTTTTTGCAGCCACCGAAAAAGGAATTTTAAGACCACAAATTACCTCTTATGCATTTAAAGACGTAAAAAAAGCGCATCAAGATCTGGAAAACAGAAAAACCACAGGCTCCATTATTTTAAAACTATAATCCCAATTCTATTCGTAACGCAAAACCTCTGCAGGGTTTGATTTACTGGCTTTGTAAGCGGGATAAATGGTCGCTAAAAACGACACAACCAGAGCTATTCCCGTGATCAAAACCACATCTGAAACAAAAATTTTCGACGGCAAAGTTGAAAGAAAATAAATTGTTGGGTTAAACAAAGTTGTGTCTGTAATCGACTCTAAAAAATGCTTAATTGAGTTAATATTTGCAGAAAAAAGTACGCCAATTGTCAGTCCAAGAAAAGTTCCAACCACGCCAATTGATGAACCGCAAATTAAGAAAATTCTCATCACGCCACCTTTGCTCATGCCTAGAGTGCGAAGCAATGCGATGTTTTTGTTTTTGTCGTTTACCAACATAATCATGCTCGAAATTATGTTAAAAGCAGCAACAACGATGATCAGAGTTAGAATAAAAAACATCACCGTTCTTTCAACTTTTAAAGCATCGATAAAGCTTGCGTTAGCTTGCTGCCAGTCAGTTGCGTAAAGATTCTGATAATTCGCCAAAACTTCAAAAAGACGAAATTTTACTTCTTCAATTCTGGTTGGATCTTCAACAAAAATTTCAATCGCCGAAGCTGCATCCGGAAAGCGAAAATGAATTTGCGCCATTTCAAAATTTGTTAGCACGGTTGTTGAATCATATTCGTACAAACCGCTTTCAAAAATGCCGCCAACTTCATAAGTTTTAATACGTGGAATTGCGCCAATAATAGTTTCGGAGGTTTCGGCGGAAATTATTTTTAGCGGATCACCAACTTCTAAATTTAAATTTTGCGCAATTGCCGCACCAACGATTACCGCATTTTTATTTTTCAAGCTATCCAAACTTCCTGCGCGAATATTTTCTGAAATAAGTTTTTTATTTTCTAAATCTGCGAGCTTAATTGCCTTCACCATTCCGCCGGTATTTTTACCCGAAACAGAAAGCATCGCCTGACTTTCCACCAAAGGATTTGCGAATTTCACACCTTCAATCTGCTTTATTTCACCCAGAAGTTTCTCATAATCAGAAATTTGATGCGCCCGACTGTAAACCGTTAAATGCGAATTAATTCCCAAAATTCGATTCACCAACTCAAAACGAAATCCGTTCATCACCGACATTACTACAATTAATGTAGCTACACCAATCATGATTCCAACAAAAGAAAAAATCGCAATTACAGAAATAAATCCTTCCTTGCGCTTTGATTTCAAATATCTCCAAGCAATTAAAAATTCGAGTTTTGAAAACATTTAAGAAACACCTTTAGAAGTTGAATATTCAAAATGAAAAACCTCGTCAGGATGCACGATTTTGCGCAAATCATGACAAGCAGAAGCGGCTTCAGCAAAGCCCGTTAAAATCAATTTCAATTTATTTTGATAGGTCGCAATGTCGCCAATTGCGTATATACCTTTTTCAGAAGTTTGCATTGTTGAAGCTTCAACTGCGATATGATTTTTATGGAGATTTAAACCCCAATCAGCAATTGGCCCGAGCTCCATCGCTAAACCAAAAAAAGGCAATAAATAATCGGCTTCCAGTCTTTTTACATTATCGTCAAAATCTCTGACCAAAACCGCCGAAAGCTTGCCGTTTTCACCTTCAAGACCATCAAGTTGGAATGGAACAACTAGTTCAACTTTTCCCTCTGCTGCTAATTTTTTTATCTTATCAGCGCTTTCAGGAGCGCATCTAAATTTGTCACGACGGTGAATTACATAAACTTTTTTAGCAATTTCAGCCAAGCTAATTGTCCAGTCAACCGCTGAATCTCCACCACCAGCAATTACAACATTTTTATCAGCAAATTCTGCTTTTGCGCGCACAGCGTAAAAAACTGATTTTCCCTCAAATTCTTCAATTCCTTCAAGTGGGGGACGGTTGGGACCAAAAGCTCCGCAGCCCGCAGCAATAATTATTGCTTTGCAATTAATTTGCGTGTTTTTCGAAGTTGTGACTAAAAAACTTCCGTCAGAATTTTTAACAATTTTATCAACTCTTTGATTCAAATGATAAGTTGGGCAAAAGGGCGCGGCCTGAGCTTCCAACAACTCAACTAACTCACTCGCCAAAACTTTTGGATGCGCCGGAATATCGTAAATTGGCTTTTCTGGATAAAGCGCCGAACATTGCCCGCCAATAATTTCTAACGTATCAATTACGTGCGTTTTTATTTTTAACATTCCCGCTTCAAAAATTGAGAATAATCCGGCAGGACCCGCGCCAATAATAACTAGGTCAGTATTGTGAATTGTCATTTTTTTGAGATTTTATTTAGAGATTTTTTGCAAGCTAGGTTGCGGCACGCCAAAAAACAAGCTGACAAATTTCACCCAATAATACCAACTATCACAATTAATTATAAATTAGGCGAAATATTTTTGGTCTAAATGTATAAATTAATTGCGATATTTGGCATAAAATCGTTTCTTGTATTTGAAATTTTGCATTAATATCTTGCGCCACGCAAACAAAACATCACACCAACTAAACAAAAACCACGAAGGAAATCACCGTGACCCAAAGCTATTTTAACAATCCGATTAAGGCTCTTCACCGATTAAGAGAAGCTGGCTTCACTGAAAAGCAAGCCGAGGCTCAGGTTGAAGTTTTAAGCGATTACATTGAACGCGGTCTTGCAACAAAAAGAGATCTAAAAGAATTAGAGCTGACAACAAGAAGAGATTTAAAAGAACTCAAGCTTGAAATCGACTCTAAACTTAAAGAATTAGAATTAAGATTGACTGTTAAAACCGCAGCAATTGTTGGTTCAATCGTAGGATTTTTCTCCTTGTTAGAAAAATTCTTTTAAAAAGAATAAACACCAAAAAACCCACAAATCTGGCGAGCCCGCCCAAAAAAAATCTTCGTTGCAAAGCCTTGCACAAATCTCAAAAAATTTAAAAAATGTTAAAAACTGCAAACCTAGGTTTTCCTAGAATTGGCGCTAATCGCGAGCTTAAAAAAGCTATCGAAAGCTATTGGAAAAAAACTTCAAACGCAGCTGATTTGCAAAAATCTGCCGCCGAAATCAGAGCAAAAAACTGGCAAACTCAAAAGTCCGCTGGAATTGCCTCTATTCCTTCAAACGACTTTTCTTTTTATGATCAAATTCTTGACGCCCAAGCCCTTTTTGGCGCAGTTCCTGATCGCTTCAATTTTAAAGGCGGAAATGTTGATTTAGACCTTTATTTCGCAATGGCTCGTGGCGCACAACGCGACGGAATTGACGTTACCGCAATGGAAATGACAAAATGGTTTGACACCAACTACCATTACATCGTTGCCGAATTCAAAAAAAATCAAGAATTCAAAATTTCTTCGAGTAAAATTTTTGACGAATATCTTGAGGCTAAAAACCTTGGAATTGAAACTCGTCCAGTTGTGATTGGACCAGTGACATTCTTGCTTTTAGGTAAATCTGTTGATGGCTCTGAAAAACTTGACTTGCTAGATAATTTGCTCGCTGCCTACAAAGAACTTTTCGCAAAATTGCAAGAAATCGGTGTTAAAGACGTGCAAATTGACGAGCCATTTTTGGTTACCGATTTATCTGCCGAAGCTATTGCCGCTTACAAAAAAGCTTACACTCAAATCAAAAAAGCAGCCGGCTCAATCAAGCTTCACTTAGCAACTTATTTCGACAATTTAGGCGAAAATGCCAAACTCGCTTTTGAACTTGAAACCTCATCAGTTCACGTTGATTTGGTGCGCGCTACAGAGCAATTTGCAGAAGTCTTAAATCTTGTAAAAGATGGTCAAACTTTGTCTTTAGGGCTTATTGACGGCAGAAATATCTGGATCAATAACCTAGAAAATTCTTCTTCAATCGCAAAACAAGCTGTCGAAAAATTAGGAAAAGATCGCGTAATTGTTGCGCCATCTTGCTCTTTAGTTCACGCGCCAGTTGATCTTGCAAATGAAGTTACACTAGATTCTGAAATCAAATCTTGGCTGTCTTTTGCAACCCAAAAACTTTCTGAAATCACCGCAATTGCAAAAGCTGCGGATGGCGAAGAGTTAGAAATTAAAAATGTTCTCGATGCAAATAAAGCCGCGCTTTTAGCTCGTAAATCTTCAGCGAGAATTCACGATGAAAACGTTAAAAAACGCGTTGCATCAACTGATGAATCTTTAATGAATCGCAAAAGCAATTTTGCGTCTCGTAAACAGACTCAAAAAGCTCACATCAATTTACCATTATTGCCAACCACAACGATTGGCTCCTTTCCTCAAACTAAAGAAGTGCGTAAATTCCGCGCTGATTTTAAAGCCGGGAACATCTCTGTCGAAGTTTATGAAAAATTCCTTCAAGAAGAAACAACTCGCACCATTCGCTTCCAAGAAGAAATCGGTCTTGATGTTTTGGTTCACGGCGAATTTGAGCGTAACGACATGGTGGAATATTTCGGCGAACAACTGAAAGGATTTTTCTTCACCAAAAATGGCTGGGTTCAAAGCTACGGCTCACGCTGTGTAAAACCTCCAGTAATTTTTGGAGATGTCTCTCGTCCAAAGCCAATGACGGTTGCTTGGGCAGAATACGCGCAAAGCCAAACTAAACAAATCATGAAAGGCATGTTGACTGGTCCAATCACCATTCTTCAATGGTCTTTTGTGCGCGACGATCAACCTAGAAAAACAACGGCCTTACAAATTGCCTTTGCAATTCGCGACGAGGTTTGCGACTTAGAAAATGCCGGGATTAAAATCATTCAAATTGATGAAGCGGCCCTTCGCGAAGGCTTACCAATTCGTCGCAATAAATGGAGCGAATATTTAAAATGGGCTGTTGAAGCATTTAGAATAAGCGCTTCCGGCGTTGAAGATCGCACTCAAATTCACACCCACATGTGCTATTCTGAGTTTAACGACATCATTTCAGCCATTGCAGACATGGATGCCGACGTGATTTCAATCGAAACTTCTCGTTCTCAAATGGAACTTCTGAACGCTTTCGTAAACTTCAAATATCCAAATGAAATTGGACCAGGCGTTTACGACATTCACTCTCCGCGCGTTCCAAAGCAGGAAGAGATGGAAACTTTACTACGTAAGGCTTTAGACGTTCTTAAGGCAGAACAAATTTGGGTAAATCCAGATTGCGGCTTAAAAACCAGAGATTGGCCAGAAACTAAAGCTGCTTTACAAGAAATGGTATCCGCAACAAAAGCCGTTAGAGCTCAACTTTAATCGCTATTTATAAAATCTTTAAAGCCGGCTTGCACAATTGCGCAAGCCGGCTTTTTTGCGCCATAAATTACAGCGTATTTTCACTTAAACGTTCTCAATATTTTACTCAACTTTAGGTAGAAATAATTGTTTCCTGTTCAACTTTCAGTTAGTTGCAATATTTTTCTTGATAAAAACTATGCCTTCCTGCCTGATTTACCAAAGTTAGGCAGAGCTCTGGGGCAGTTCACCCCGCTGTTCCAGAGTAAGCCACAAAAAAACTCCAAACCAAAAAACATCACACAAAATCCACCAAACCCAAAACCCGCTTTTCTTAGTTATTTATTAAAAAATTTTGAGGCACATTTTTGAGACACAAAACTCCGTTCACCATGGAATAAATCATTTACAGCAACGCAATATTTCTTGATCGGAATTTGTAATTACAGACTCAAGATTTCTATTTGCTTTTTATTTCTTGATTCATAACTTCTTGCGCCTTCCCTTTAAAATATTGCAATGCTTTACTACTTCCTAGCATGTTTTGCCTGCTTTGAAGAAGGTTTATTAACTTTAGTTATAATTTTTTTTATATGTCCAAACAAACCTTTGCCCGCACCAAGCCTCACGTTAATATCGGAACCATTGGTCACGTAGATCACGGCAAAACAACTCTTACCGCCGCTATTACTAACTACCTTTCTAGCAAAGGCTTAGCTGAGAAAAAGGGTTATGACCAAATTGATGCTGCTCCAGAAGAAAAAGAGCGCGGTATCACTATCAATACTGCTCACGTTGAATATGAAACCGTTTCCCGTCACTACGCTCACGTAGATTGTCCTGGACACGCAGATTATGTAAAAAACATGATTACCGGTGCCGCTCAAATGGACGGAGCTATCTTGGTAGTTTCTGCTGCTGATGGCCCTATGCCTCAAACTCGCGAACACATTCTACTTGCTAAACAAGTTGGCGTTCCTGCGATTGTTGTATTCCTAAACAAAGTTGACATGGTTGAAGATGCTGAACTTCTTGATCTTGTTGAGATGGAAGTGCGCGACCTTCTAAATAAATATGATTTCCCTGGTGACACTATCCCAATTATCAAAGGATCAGCTTTAAAGGCCCTTGACGGAGACTCTTCTCCAATCGGCGAACCTTCTATTCAGGCTTTGATGGACGCTGTTGACGCCTTTATCCCAGAACCAAAAAGACCAGTTGATCAACCTTTCTTGATGCCTATTGAAGACGTATTCTCAATTTCTGGTCGCGGCACAGTTGTTACCGGAAGAATCGAAAGAGGTATTGTTAAAGTTAACGAAGAGATCGAAATCGTTGGTATTAAAGCTACTCAAAAAACCACTTGTACTGGCATTGAAATGTTCCGCAAACTTCTTGATGAAGGTCGCGCTGGAGACAATGCCGGAATTCTTCTTCGCGGAACTAAAAAAGAAGACGTTGAAAGAGGTCAGGTTCTTTGTAAGCCAGGCACCATTACTCCACACACTCACTTTGAAGCTGAAGTTTACATTCTTTCAAAAGATGAAGGTGGTCGTCACACTCCTTTCTTCAAAAACTATCGTCCGCAATTTTACTTCAGAACTACAGACGTTACTGGTTCAGTAACTCTTTCTGAAGGCGTTGAAATGGTTATGCCTGGAGACAATGTTAAACTTAGTGTTGAACTAATTGCTCCAATCGCAATGGAAGAAGGTCTTCGTTTTGCTATCCGTGAAGGCGGCAGAACTGTAGGCGCAGGCGTTGTTGCTAAGATTATTAAATAAGCTATTTCCAAACCACTTAGGTGGTTTGGGGTTTATTCTCCAGGTACAATACCCCGGAGAATTCTGAGATTAACTTTTGTAGAGCTAGCCAATGAATATTATCAGCAGAATCCTATTATTCCTTGCTCTGATATCCATCTTAAGCTGCTCCACTCAAAATAGTTTTTTTACCGATCACAAAGATGTCTGGGTTCAAGACCCGGACAAAGGACTGTTCTACTGCAGAGCGAATATAAATAACGATGGGTCAGCCGACCCTACATGTTTTGAAGCTGGATTTCGTATATACGAAGACGGCGCAGAAACTAATACGAAGAAAAATTTTTAGGAGCGTAGCTCAACTGGTAGAGTAGCGGTCTCCAAAACCGTTGGTTGGGGGTTCGATTCCTCTCGCTCCTGCCACCCATTATAACTTTTCTAAAAAAGTTTAATCGGATGAAATTTTTCAGGAATTTAAAAAATAAATAAATGATTCTGTTTTTAAAAGACTCTATTGAAGAACTTAAAAAACTTCAATTTCCATCAAAAAAAGAGACCTACATTACAACGATCACAATCCTTGTAACAATAGTAGTTTTTTCTTTGGCGATTTTGCTTGCCGATTTTTTAATCTCAGAAGTAATCGAGCTAATATTAGATCTAAGATCCCTTTAAAACAAAATGCACATGACTACAGAAAATAATAAGTGGTACATTCTAAATGTTATGGCTGGCCAGGAAAATAAAGTAGCCTCCGAGATAAAGGCGCTAATTATGCGTGGCGCCATTGATAAACATGTTTTTGATGCGCTAGTTCCAACAAAGCCTGTTATTAAAATAAAAAAAGGGCAAAAAGTTCAAGAAGCTCAAAAACTCTTTCCTGGATATGTTTTTGTAAATGCAAGCTTATTAAGCGAAGCATCCAGCATCATAAATTCCATTCCAAAGGTTATGGGATTTTTGGGCGGAAAAAATAATCCTCAGCCCGTATCGGATGTTAAAATGCAGGAAATTTTAAATCTTTCTTCATCACAAGAAGCTGATAATAAAAACGTTATTTTTTCTATCGGAGAAACTTTAAATATAATTGAAGGGCCATTTGAATCTTTCTCTGGAAACGTTGAAGAATTTGACGCGGAAAAGCAAAAAGTTAAAATTTCGGTTTTAATTTTTGGGCGCGCCACTTCAGTTGAATTAGATATTAACCAAGTAGAAAAGATTTCTTAAAAAAAATATTGCATTTTTCTTTTATAAAAATAATTTGCCGCGCCCTGCAAAAAAGAGGGTAATTTTTTAAATCTTGTAGGACCGCTACGTCAAAGCTTCCGCACTACTTTTATAGCTACAAAAATATGTCAAAATCAAAAGAAATTTTAGGTCTTATTAAATTACAGGTTCCATCTGGAAAAGCTAATCCAGCTCCTCCAATCGGACCAGCTCTAGGTCAAAAAGGCTTGAACATAATGGAGTTTTGCAAGCAATTTAATGCTTTGAAATTTGATTACGATCTTGGAACACCAATCCCAGTAACAATTGTTGCTTATAAAGATAAAAGCTTCACTTTCACTACAAAAAACCCTCCGGTTTCTTTCTTAATTATGAAAGAAATTAAATTAGAGAAAGGATCTTCAAATCCTGGAAAGGATTCGGCTGGAAAAATAACAATGGCTCAAATTAGAAATGTCGCAAATAAAAAGATGGTTGATATGAACGCAACTGATCTTGAAGCGTGCGCACAAATGGTTAAAGGCTCTGCCATTTCAATGGGGCTAGAAGTAGTAGAATAATCATGACAAAAACAAAAAAACAAAAAACAAAAAAAGTAGTTCAAGTTGAGCAATACCAAGCCGACTCCCTAGAAAGCGGAATCAAAAAGATTCAAGAATTAACTTCTGCCAAACAGCGTAAGTTTATCGAGTCAGTTGACTTAGCTTTAAACCTAGGAATTGACGCAAAACAATCAGATCAGACCGTAAAAGGATCCGTTCTGCTTCCTCAAGGTTCTGGTAAAAAAGTTAGGGTAATTGTATTTACCTCTAACGAAGATCAAAAAAAAGCTGCTCTTTCTTCTGGAGCAATTGAAGCTGGTCTTGAAGAGTTAGTAGCTAAAATTGAAGCTGGCTTTTTAGATTTTGACTGCTGCGTAGCAACTCCAGACGTGATGCAAAAAATTAGTAAAGTTGCCCGAAAACTTGGGCCACGCGGTCTTATGCCTAGCCCTAAAAATGGTACCGTAACTACTGACGTTAAAAAAGCAGTTTCAGATGCTTTGAAAGGTAAGGTTGATTTTAAAAATGACAAAGCCGGAACTATCCACTGCATGGTAGGAAAAGTTAATTTCGAAACAGCATCCTTGCTAGAAAATGCAACCGCGGTAATAAAGGCAATAAAGGATTCGAAGCCTGACACCTCTAAAGGAAAATTCATCAGAGAACTTTATGTAAGCTCTACCATGGGTCCGTCTGTAAAAATTTCTACCGACTCTCTGTAAAATAAAATTTCCAACAAACAATGAATAGAAATCAAAAATCAGATTTAGTCTCTACGTTAAAAGATAAACTAACTAATAGTGCCTTTGTTGCCATTATCCATTATCGTGGAATGACTGACAAACAACTGTACGACATGAGAACCGCCTTAAAAGCGAAGGACTGTAATATAAAAATTGCGAAAAACACTCTAATTAAAGTAGCTATCAAAGGAACAGATCTAGAAACTCTATCTCCTCATTTAACTGGACCAACTGCAGTTCTTTACTCTCAAGACGTTGTAGCTCTATCAAAAATCTTATCGGACGTATCTAAAAAAGTAGATATACTTAAAATCAAAGTAGGCTATTTTAACAAGGCTCTTATTAGTGAAGATGCTATAAAAGAAATGGCAAAACTAGGTTCTTTGAACGATGTTCGCGCTTCGTTCATTGGTTTACTTAAAGGTGCTCAATCTAATTTTGTTAGAATTCTTTCTGCTCCTGAGAAAGGCTTAGCAACTTTGAAACAATAATCAATCTCACTTAATTTATTAACATCAACAACAGGTAAAAAATGTCTGCCAATCTTGAACAACTATCAGAAACATTATCATCTCTAACTGTACTTGAACTTGCCGACCTAAGCAAAAAATTAGAAGAAAAATGGGGAGTGTCTGCAGCGTCTTTTGCAGTTGCCGCTCCAGCAGCTGGTGCTGCTGTTGCAGAAGTTAAAGATAAATTTGAAGTTGTTTTAACTGCTGCCGGTGACAACAAAATCAACGTAATTAAAGAAGTAAGAGCAATTACTGGTCTTGGTCTTAAAGAAGCTAAAGATTTAGTTGAAGCCGCTCCAAAAACAGTAAAATCTGATGTCCCAACAGCAGAAGCTGAGGAGCTTAAAAAGAAGCTTGAAGCCGCTGGAGCTAAAGTTGAACTAAAATAAGAAATATCTACTTTCTTCCAAGCCAACCCAAAAAATAATTTTTGGGTTGGCTTTTGGTGTTTCGAATTCATGCATTTTCATCCATTCTTAAACAGAATATAAAGGGGTACAGTTGACTCAGGCTCGCAATTTTGACCAAGCTCTTTTCAGAAAAAACTTTAGTAATAATAGGGATAGAGAAACAATACCTAACCTTATCGCTTTACAGAAAGACTCTTACGAAAAATTCTTACAAGCAAACACTCCTCATGAAAAAAGAGAAAATATTGGCATTCAGTCTGTATTTAACGCCTTCTTTCCATTATCAGACTCTTCTGAAAGAGTAACTATTGAGTTCATAAGCTATTCTCTAGGAACTTCGAAATACGAAGCTCATGAGTGTTTATCAGCTGGAAGAACCTTCTCAGCACCCCTTCGCGCGCAGCTGCGCCTAATCTTATGGCATCAGGAAGAAGGAAGCGATGTTAGAGAAATACGCTCCATAAAAGAGCAAGAGGTTTATCTTTGCGAAATTCCATTAATGACAGATACTGGAAGTTTCATCGTTAACGGAGCTGAAAGAGTTATAGTATCACAAATGAGACGCGCTCCTGGCGTTTTCTTTGACAGCGAAAATGTTAAACTTTCCGGATCAAAAACTTACACTGCTAAAATCATTCCCCATATCGGCTCTTGGCTTGATTTTGAATTCGATAGTAAAGACATCCTTCATTTTCGAGTGGACAAAAAAAGAAAAATTCCAGCCTCTTCTTTGCTTCGTGCGATTGGAATGTCTTCTGAATCGATTATCAGCACCTTCTACAAATCATCTGATGCCATCTTAACTAAGCGCGGTTGGGCTTTAAAATTTGACCCAGAAACTCTTCTTAGTAAAAAAGCTCCTCATGATTTAGTTTGCGCTGACAGCGGCGAGGTTAAAGTTAAAGAAGGAGTTAAATTAAACAGAAAATCTTTAGAAAAACTAAAAGAAGAAAAGTTTCAACATTATTTATTAACGGAAGAAGCTTTACTTGGCTACGTAGTTTCTAAAGATTTAATCGAATCTGATACTGGAGAATTATTACTTGAAGCCGGAAGTATTGTAACAACCGAAAGTCTCGAGATTCTTAAAAAATTAAATTTTAAACTAATCACTATCGTTAACCCAAGTAAATCTGATATTGGACCATACCTATACAACACTTTGTTGGTAGATAAAAACCAAACTCAGAAAGACTCTTTATTCGACATTTACAAAGCGATTCGACTTGGCGAATCTCCATCTTCTTTCGAAGTTGCAAAAAATTATTTTGAAAACCTGTTTTTCTCTGACGCTAGATACAATCTTTCCGACGTCGGTAGAATGAAAATGAATCATCGCTTAGGTCTTGAAATAAACAAAGATACTTTATTCTTAACTCATAGCGACATTGAACAAACTATCAAAATTCTCAGCTTAATAAAACACAACGATCTAAAAACTGACGATATAGATAACCTTGCAAATCGTCGCGTTCGTGCCGTGGGCGAGTTGATTGAAAATCAACTTAGAATCGGTATGTCTCGTATCGAAAAATCAATAACCGAAAAAATGAATTCGGTTGAAGTTGACACAATCATGCCTCAAAGCCTGATAAACTCAAAACCATTAATCACTGCTGTAAAAGATTTCTTTGCCACTTCGCAGCTGTCTCAATTCATGGATCAAACCAACCCTCTTGCCGACATAACTCACAAACGTCGTCTTTCAGCTTTAGGACCAGGCGGTTTAACTCGTGAAAGAGCTGGATTTGAAGTTCGTGACGTGCACTCAACTCACTATGGTCGCATCTGCCCAATCGAAACTCCTGAAGGACCAAATATTGGCTTGATCAATAGTTTAGCTACTTACGCCAGAGTTAATAATTATGGATTTATCGAAACTCCATATCGCAAAGTTACTAACGGCAAAATTACCAATGAAGTTAAGTATCTTTCAGCAATGGAAGAGGTTGATTTTATAATCGCTCCTTCAACCAGCGCAGTTGATGAAAAAGGACAAATAAAAGCTGATCTTGTAAGCTGCCGTCGTAATGGCGAATATATCATGTCAACTCCTGACAAAATTGATTATATTGACGTTTCAACAAAACAAATCGTTTCAATTGCAACAACTTTAATCCCTTTCTTAGAAAATGACGATGCAAATCGTGCTTTGATGGGATCAAACATGCAACGTCAAGCGGTTCCTTTGCTTCGTCCCGATGCTCCTCTAGTGGGAACCGGAATGGAAGCGGTAATTGCAGCAGACTCCGGAGCGGCAGTTCGCGCAAAAAGAGATGGTATCGTTAAATTTGTCGACTCTTCCAAGATAGTTGTTGAATCAATAGTTGATGAAGCTCCTCATATCGACGTTTACAACCTCTCAAAATACGTAAGAACAAACCAAGATACTTGCGTCAATCAAAGACCTACAGTTGAAACTGGGCAAAAGGTTAAATCTGGGCAAATAGTTTCTGATGGCCACTCTATTTCCAACGGCGAAATTGCCTTAGGGAAAAACGTTAGGGTCGCCTTCATGCCTTGGAACGGATATAACTTTGAAGACTCAATAATTATCTCTGAGAAATTACTCGCTAACGATACCTTTACCTCAATTCATATTGAAGAATTGGAAATTGTTGCCCGCGACACTCGTCTTGGACCCGAAGAAATAACTAGAGACATTCCAAATGTAAGCGAAGAAATCTTATCTAAACTTGACGAAGAAGGCATCATTCACATTGGTGCAGACGTTCAGCCAGGAGATCTATTGGTTGGAAAAACCACTCCAAAGAGTGAATCTCCAATGACTCCGGAAGAAAAATTACTTAAAGTAATTTTTGGTGAAAAAGCTTCTGACGTTAAAGACTCTTCACTTTACGCATCTACCGGAGTTTCTGGAACCATCGTTGATGTAAAAGTATTCTCTCGTAAGGGAATTGAGAAAGATGAGCGCTCAATCTACATCGAAATGCAAGAGATTGAAGAGTTGTCAAAGGGGAAAAACCTAAAAACTTCTTTCCTTGAAAACTCTATAAAAGAAGCTCTTGTTAAGCTATTTACTGGCAAAAAGCTGGTTAATAACATCGATAAATTAAAAGCAAAATCCATCCTATCATCTCAAGATTTGGAATCGCTTTCCAAGGGCGCTATAGTTAAGGCTGTAGTCGATGATTCAAAAGTAATGGATAAAGCTGAATTCCTTATCAAGAATCACAACAAGCAAATCGCAGAAATCGAAAAAGACTTCAGCGATAAAGTTGCTCGCATAAAAGCTGGTGACGAATTAGGGCAAGGCGTTCTAAAGATTGTTAAAGTTTATATCGCAACAAAATATCGCCTACAACCAGGCGATAAAATGGCGGGTCGTCACGGAAATAAAGGCGTGGTTTCAAAAATAGCTCCAATCGAAGATATGCCTTATTCTGAAGATGGAGAGCCAATTGACATGCTTCTAAACCCTTTGGGCGTACCTTCTCGTATGAACGTTGGTCAAATTCTTGAAACTCACCTCGGACTAGCTTCGAAAGAACTTGGGAAGCAAATCGACGAGCTTCTTAATCAAATTTCCAACAAAAAGTCTGAGTTTGTTAAAGATCTACGCAGCAAAATCTTAGCAATCTACTCATCTCCTGAGGAGATCAAGAATATAAACTCCATGTCAGATGAAGACCTGATTATCTTCGCGTCAAAAATAAAGAATGGCGTGCCATTTGCTACCGGAATTTTTGAAGGAGCTAAAGAAGCTTATATTTCAGAACTTTTAAAGCTTGCTGGCTTTGACTCTTCTGGACAAATAACACTCTTCAACGGAAAAACTGGTGAGCAATTTGATCGAAAAGTAACAGTTGGCTATATCTACATGTTAAAACTGCATCACTTAGTAGATGACAAAATTCACGCTCGCTCTATTGGACCTTACAGCTTAATTACTCAACAACCTTTGGGTGGTAAATCACACTTTGGTGGTCAGCGTTTTGGTGAGATGGAATGTTGGGCGCTTCAAGCATACGGTGCCGCATACTCTCTTCAAGAAATGCTTACGGTTAAATCGGATGACGTAGTTGGTAGAATTAAAATCTACGAATCAATCATTCAGGGCAATCAGAACTTCAATTGTGGAATTCCGGAGTCCTTTAACGTTATGATCAAAGAGGTCCGTTCTCTAGGTCTAAATATTGAACTTGTTGAAAAATAAAAAATTTTCCCCGCCTCTTTATGAGGCGGGTTTTAAGTGGTTTTCAGAAACAAAATAAATAAAAACACATGTCATTAGCAGGAACTTCTTCACACGGTCTACTAAGCTTAAACTCAAATAACGCAGTTGATCTTTTAGACTTTAATGCCATCAAAATCTCTATTGCTGATCCAGACAAAATTAGATCTTGGTCTTTTGGCGAAGTAACCAAACCAGAAACCATAAACTATCGCACCTTCAAGCCCGAAAGAGATGGTCTTTTTTGCGCTAGAATTTTTGGCCCTATCAAAGATTATGAATGCTTATGCGGCAAATATAAAAGAATTAAGTATAAAGGTATCGTTTGCGAAAAATGCGGAGTTGAAGTTACCTCTTCTAAAGTTCGTCGCGAAAGAATGGGACACATTGAACTTGCTGCTCCAATCACTCACATTTGGTTCTTAAAATCTCTTCCTTCTCGCATTTCAACAATCCTTGGCACCACCCTTAAAGCAATTGAAAAAGTTATTTACTTTGAAGCTTATATCGTAACCGATGGCTTAATGTCGCCTCTTAAAGAAGGCGAAATTCTTACTGAAGACGAATATGAAAAATTGCAAAACGAGCATGGTTATGGCAGCTTCGTTGCAGAGATGGGGGCCGAAGCGGTTCAAAAACTTCTAAAAAAACTAGATCTCAAAAAATTACAAAAAGAGTTGCGTGAAGATCTGGCAACTCAAACTTCTGAGCTGAAGCGCGAAAAAGCGATGAAGCGCTTAAAATTAATTGAGCAGTTCATTGATTCTGAGATCAACAAACCAGAATACATGGTGATGAATGTTCTTCCTGTAATTCCACCAGATATTCGCCCACTAGTAATGCTTGATGGCGGACGTTTTGCAACTTCTGATTTAAACGAATTATATCGCCGCGTAATAAACCGTAACAACCGTTTAAAAAGATTGATGGAATTAGGCGCGCCCGAAATCATCATCAAAAACGAAAAACGCATGTTGCAAGAGTCGGTTGACGCACTTCTTGATAACGGTCGCTCTGGCGCAATTGTAAAAAATTCTAACAAAAAACCATTCAAGTCTTTAAGTGACATGCTTAAAGGTAAGCAAGGTCGCTTCCGTCAAAACCTTCTTGGTAAACGTGTCGACTATTCTGGTCGTTCGGTTATTGTCGTTGGTCCAGAATTAAAATTACATCAGTGCGGCTTGCCAAAGAAGATGGCTTTAGAATTATTTAAGCCATTCATCTACTCAAAATTAGAACTTTACGGAAAATCACCTTCGATCAAAGTTTCTAAAAAACTAGTTGAAGCTGGAAGACCTGAGGTTTGGGATATTTTGGATGAAGTCATTAAGGAACATCCGGTTTTATTAAACCGCGCTCCAACTCTACACAGACTTGGTATTCAAGCGTTTGAGCCTCTTTTAACCGAAGGAAAGGCAATTCAACTTCACCCTCTTGTCTGCGCAGCATTTAACGCCGACTTTGACGGTGACCAAATGGCCGTTCACGTTCCTCTATCAATTGAAGCGCAAGTTGAAACTCGCGCCTTAATGATGTCTACCAACAATATTTTAAGCCCTGCTAACGGAAAACCAATCATTGTTCCTTCTCAGGATATTATCCTCGGTCTTTACTACATGACCATGGAAAACAAAGATCATGCAAAAAACACGGCTAGACCTATAGCCGATGACGCTGAGTTGCATCATGCCTTAAACAGTAAAATAGTAACTCTCCACGATAAGGTATTGTATCGCTTCTCCGTTAAAGACCAAGATGGCGAAAGATCATTTAAAAGAGCAGAAACAACTCCTGGTCGCATATTGCTATATAACATACTTCCAAGTGCCATGAAGGGTAGCTTTGACATTGTGAACAATGCAATGACTAAAAAAGCTGTGACCAACTTAATTGATACTGTTTACCGCAATTGCGGACAAAAAGAGACCGTAATGTTCTGTGATCGTATTATGACTTTAGGGTTTACCAACGCTTGTAACGCTGGTATTTCTATCGGCAAAGATGACATGATTATTCCACAAGGTAAACAACAGCACATTTCTAACTCTTTAGAACAAGTTAAAAAACTTGAAAAACAATATCGCGAAGGATTGATTACTGCCGGAGAGCGCTACAACAAAGTTGTGGACGAATGGACCAGCTGCACCGGAAAAATCTCTAAAGAAATGATGGGCGCAATTTCCACCTTCTCAACTCCATCAAAAGCCAATTCAATTTTTATGATGGCTGATTCTGGTGCTAGAGGCTCTGAAAACCAAATCAAACAGGTTGCTGGTATGCGTGGTTTGATGGCAAAACCATCAGGCGAAATTATTGAAACACCAATTACTTCAAACTTCAAAGAAGGCTTGAGTGTATTAGAATATTTCATCTCCGCCCACGGTGCTCGTAAGGGTTTGGCCGATACAGCGTTAAAAACAGCTAACTCTGGTTACTTAACTAGAAGATTGGTTGACGTTTCTCAAGATTGTATCGTAATTGAAGAAGATTGCAAAACTACCGAGGGAATAGTTCTTGAAGCGGTTGTTGATGATGGACGAGTAATTTCATCTCTATCTGAGCAAGCATTAGGAAGAGTTCCTCTTGAAGATGTTAAATCTTTAGATGGTAAAAAAGTTATTGTTAAAGCCGGAACAATGATTGACGAAGCTTTGGCAGAAGAAATCGAATTAGCTGGGGTTAAGATGATTAAATCCCGCTCAGTTCTCACTTGCAAAACCGATCACGGCGTTTGTATTAAATGCTATGGACGCGATCTGGCAACAGGAAATATCGTCAGCATCGGTGAGGCAATAGGTGTGGTTGCGGCACAATCTATTGGTGAACCTGGAACACAGCTTACAATGAGAACGTTCCATATTGGTGGCGCGGCCCAGAGAGGTGCAGAGCAATCTTCAATTACCGCCATGACCGATGGAAAAGTTGCAATTGCTGATAAAGGAACATTGCTTGATCGCGATGGAAGAATTATTGTAATTAGCAGAAATTCTGAGATCACTTTACTTGATGGAGATAATAACGAAGTTCACAGCTATAAGCTTCCTTATGGATCTGTAATCACTCACAAGCATGGATCTGCAGTTAAAAAAGGAGATCACTTAGCCGAATGGGATCCTTATAACATTCCTGTTATTGCTGAAGCTAGCGGTACAATTAAATATAATGATTTAACAGAAAACGTTTCTCTTCGTGAAAAAATAGAAGAATCTACGGGTGTTTCTACCAAAATCATTATGGATTGGAAGCAGTACAGTAAACAAGAGTTGAAGCCGAGAATTTCAATTGTTTCAGGAAAGGAAACCGCCATTAAAGAATATCCTCTTTCGATTAACACGCTTATTGGCGTTTCTAATGGCGATGAAGTTAAGGCCGGCGACATTATTGCAAGAATTCCGAAAGAATCTTCTAAAACTCGCGATATCACTGGCGGTCTTCCTCGTGTTGCTGAGCTATTTGAAGCTCGCAAACCGAAGAACGCTTCCGTAATAAGCGATATTGATGGCTACATTGAATTCGGCAAAGATTACAAAACTAAGCGCCGCATTTTGGTAAGACCGGCAGATGCCTCTCAGGAAGCATTTGAATATAGCATCGCAAAAACCAAGCACTTATTTGTGGGCGAAGGTGATTTTGTTAAAAAAGGCGACATCTTAGTTGATGGAAACCCCGTTCCACACGACATCTTGCGCATTTCCGGAATACAAGCCTTCACTAACTACATGGTGAATGAAGTGCAAAAAGTTTACCACATGCAAGGTGTAAAAATTGACAACAAGCATATCGAAGTAATTTTAAATATGATGTTGAAAAGAGTTGAAGTTACAAACTCTGGAGACACTACTCTTCTTGTTGGTGAATATGTTGATCGCGACGTATTTGAAGAAGTTAACAAAAAGATTTTATCTCAGAAATTAAAACCTGCGGTTTGTTCTCCGGTCTTGCTTGGTATTACAAAAGCATCCCTTCAAACTAAGTCGTTTATTTCTGCGGCATCCTTCCAAGAAACCACAAGAGTTCTTACTGACTCTTCGGTTCAAGGTAAGTTTGATAATTTGATGGGCTTGAAAGAAAATATTATTGTTGGTCGCTTGATCCCAGCTGGTACTGGATTAATGGCTGCAAAATATCGAAAAGCCGCTAATCAAGAAACTCAATCGGAAGATTCTGCCAAAAGCGTTACGGAATAAATTCTAAAAAGAGTTCGTCACTCGAGCCCTTTAAAATGGTGCCTCAATATTTTTATTGTGGCACCATTCGCTTTTTTACCCATATAAAAATGCGCCAATTGATGTCAGTCTCTTTTTTCCAAAAATTTAAGAAAAACAAGCGCGGCTACATTTCCCTCGTAATCTTTATTTTACTATTTGCCGTTACGTTTTTTGCAGAATTAATTGCGAATGATCGTCCGCTAATAGTTAAATTTAATGATAAAATTTATTTTCCGGCTTTCTCTTCCGTGACCGAAAAAACTTTTTTTGGAGAATTAGAAACCAATGCAGATTTCCGCGATCCAGACGTTAAAAAGTTAATAGAAAGCAATGGCTGGATGATATTTGCACCAATTCCATTTTCTTACGACACCATTAATTTTAGCATTAATTCTCCAGCCCCATCAAAACCATCGACAATTAATTTACTTGGCACTGACGATAATGGACGAGATGTTTTGGCTCGAACAATTTATGGAATTAGAATATCTTTGGTTTTTGGCATAATCTTAACTTTCTTTAGCGTAATTATCGGCATTTCTCTTGGGGCAATTCAGGGTTATTTCGGAGGCGCGCTAGACATAATTCTTCAGAGATTTATAGAAATATGGTCGAGCATGCCAATCTTATTTTTATTGATAATTTTATCCTCAATTATTGAACCAAGCTTCTTCACGCTACTTGGGCTCATGCTATTATTTAGCTGGATGTCAATTGTTTATTACGTGCGCGCCGAGTTTCTGCGCTTAAGAAACTTTGATTTTGTGCGCGCTAGCAAAGCAATGGGTGCAAGTGATTTTAGAATAATATTTCGTCATATTTTGCCAAACGCCTCGCCAATCATTATTGCCAATCTGCCTTTTTTACTCGCCGGATCTATTACAACTTTAACATCTCTAGATTTTCTTGGTCTTGGACTTCAAGTTGGATCGCCTTCTCTTGGAGAAATTTTAGCGCAAGGTAAAAATAATTTATCCGCTTATTGGCTTGGTCTCACGGGATTTATCACAATAACTCTTATCTTAACCTTATTAGTTTTTATTGGAGAGGCATTTAGGGATGCTTTTGACACAAGAAAATCTAGAAATATTTAATTTACTTTTGATTGCTCAAAAATAGTTTTGCGCCTTCCCATATCTAACTTTTTTTATAAACAACACATGCCAATTGAAATTTTAATGCCCGCTCTTTCGCCAACCATGAAAGAAGGCAATCTTGCAAAATGGGTAAAAAAAGAGGGCGACAAAATTAAGGCTGGCGAAGTTATTGCTGAAATTGAAACCGATAAGGCGACAATGGAAGTTGAGGCAGTTGACGAAGGAACTTTGGGAAAAATTCTTATTGCCGAAGGAACTGAAAATGTTGCTGTAAACTCATGTATCGCACTGATTCTTGAAGATGGTGAAGACAAAAAATCTCTTGAAGGTTTCGCGTCAAAATCAACCGCCAGCGCAACTCCAAATGCCCCGCAAAAAGTTGAAGAAAAAGTTGCGCCAGTCGCAACACAAAATACCGCCAAACAAGCTCAATCTTCTTCATCATTTTCATCTCACGTAAAAGCGAGCCCGCTTGCCAAAAGAATTGCTAAAGATGAAGGTGTTTCGCTTTCTCAAATCTCTGGTTCCGGACCTCATGGTCGCGTAATCAAAGAAGATGTTTTATCGTTTTTGAGTGGTGGTGGAGCTTCTAAATCTGGTGTTGTGCGACGTATCGCTGAAGAATTTCGCACCGTTAAAAATAGCAATATTCGCAAAGTTATTGCGCGTCGCTTACTTGAATCAAAGCAAAATGTTCCACATTTTTACCTGTCATGCGAACTCAATATTAACAAATTACAAGAATTGCGCCTTGCTTTAAATGAAGCCGCAACAATCGAAGAGAGCGGTAATCCGACTTACAAAGTTTCGGTCAATGATTTAATCATTAAAGCCACAGCAATGGCTTTGAAAAAAGTTCCCGAAGCGAACTCTTCTTGGAGCGATGACGCAATCATGATTTACAATAATGTTGATATTTCAATGGCTGTTGCAATTGATGGCGGATTGATCACTCCAATCATCAAAAATGCTGATCAAAAAACAATTCAGGCGATTTCGGTTGAATCAAAACAATTAGCTAAAAAAGCGCGTGATGGCAAATTGCAACCAGAAGAATTCCAAGGCGGATCTTTCAGTATTTCAAACCTTGGAATGTTTGGAATTGATAACTTTGCAGCAATCGTAAACCCACCGCAAAGTTGCATTCTGGCCGTTGCTCGCGCAGTTGAAAAACCAATTGTTGAAAATGGTCAAATCAAAATTGCCTCTATGATGAATGTTACATTATCTTCTGATCATAGATCAGTTGATGGAGCGGTAGGAGCTGAGTTTTTAAAAGCTCTTCGTCGTTATATCGAGCACCCTATTTTAATGCTGTTATAGAAATAATTTTTTTGCGATAAAATGATTGCTTTCACCGCAGTCAGTTTTACTTTTTTAACCCTCTTGAAACCCAATAAAATTATAAATTTCAGACAATTATGACTAAAGCCATTGAGTTTATCGTAGTTCTTACTTTGCTAATTTTTGCCTTTTTTGCCGGCGTGAATTATTCTGATTCAATCAAAAATCATGCTAGCTGGCTTTTTGAGCCGAAAGAAGAAGAAATCGCATTACCAGATCTATCTAACGAGAATATGCAAGAAATGGAGTCTCCAATTGATGAGGCTGCAATTGACTCTGGATCAGCCACCGCACCAAACTCTTTAAGCGCGGAAGATCCTTCGCAAGTTAAACCTTTAAGTAGTCCAGAGTTGCAATAACCGTATTTTAAACACCGAAAAAAACCCGAAAGAGTTCTGCACTAAATGCTCAACACCACCCTCAAACCCCTATTTCTCTTTTGCTTTGCGCTGCATTGCCTTTTGTCTTCAGCCGCTTTTGGCGTTGACTCAGAATCAAAGCGCGAAGATGTAGTATCCCCCAGATCTAAAAAACTTTACAGAACCGACAGCGTTAGATCTTACATATCTTTAGGAGCGGGTCAGACTTCAGACTATAATTCAAAAAATAATCAACTTAACGCCCGATATTTCTATCAAAGCCAAAACTTCATTAACGAGATAAATTTCCGCAACGAGAATAAATATTCCGATCGCGGCAGCGGAAAAAATAAGCTCTACAATGTAAAAACATCGGAATTATACGACACCTCGCTTTCTACAAAAATGCGCATATCTGATGGTCAAAATTATGTCGTAGGTTATCACCGAACCATTTACGACGACATGTCAAAATATTATTACGATTTACACACCGCAGCAGGAATTGGCAGGATGTTTTTTGATGGCAAAATTGAACTAGATTGTAGCGTTGGTTATCATGACGTTAAGAATTATGGTCATGAAATTAATCTCATTCCATCAATTAGAACTAGCTTAAAGCTCACAAAAAACTTAACATTTTTGCAGCGCGGGTACTGGTTTATCGACCACGAAAGCACAGACAATGAACTTAAAACTAGCTTGGTTTATCGCCTAAAAAAAACCACATCCCTGGAATTCAGACACACTTTTGAACAAAGACGCTATGAAAATGATGACCGAAATGCCACTAATCAGATTTCGAGAGTCTTTACTGTTGGGCTGATTTTTGATCTGAACTAGAATTGACAGCTGATTTATTCTTCTGATTTGATTTCTCAACTTCTGCACTCAGCTCTTCTGGACTTAAATCTGGACGCAGACTTTCAATATTTGGCACTCGATGTTCATTGCCGTAAACATCAACAATAACCGTCATTTCATCTTCTAATTTTGCTTTTTCTTCGGCAATTCCTCGGTTCAACTCATGGCGCAACTCATCTAAGCCAAGATCTTTTTCAGCTCCCTTCAAATATTGCTTAACCTCTTCAAAAAGTCTTTTGCCTCGATAAAAAACCTTACCAATAAAATGAGCAATTTCTGGCAAATCCTTTGGTTTGATAAAAATCAGAGCGACTAAAATGACGATTATTAGCTCTGCAAAAGACAGTCCAAACATTAACCGAACCTGCCAGTGATGTAGTCTTGAGTTTGCTGATTGGATGGATTTGTGAAGATTTTGTCTGTTGTATTATATTCAACAATTTTTCCCATGTTAAAAAAAGCTGTGTGATTTGAAACTCGCGCCGCTTGCTGCATTGAGTGCGTAACAATAATAATTGTAAAATTTCCACTTAATTCGTCGATCAATTCTTCAATTTTTGCTGTCGCGATTGGATCAAGAGCCGAGCAAGGCTCATCCATTAAAATCACCTCTGGCTCAATTGCAATTGTGCGGGCAATGCAAAGTCTTTGTTGCTGACCACCAGAAAGACCGCTGGCCTGATCATTCAATCGATCTTTGACCTCTTTCCATAATCCGGCTTTTGTTAGGCTTTTTTCTACAATTTCATCTAGCTCGCTTTTGCTAGCAAAAAGACCATGAATTCTAGGTCCGTAAGCAACATTTTCATAAATTGATTTTGGAAAAGGGTTTGGTTTTTGAAAAACCATGCCAACAGAAGCGCGAAGCATTACTAGATCTAGGTTTGAATCATAAATATTTTTACCATCAAGAGTAATTTCTCCCTCAATTTTACATCCAAGAATTGTGTCGTTCATGCGGTTAATGCAGCGTAAAAAAGATGATTTTCCACATCCGGAAGGTCCAATCAAAGCCGTAACGCTGTGCTCCTGAAAATCTAAATTAATGTCAAATAAAGCTTGTTTTTGACCATAAAACAGATTGATATTTTTTGCGGATATTTTGCTGCTCATGATTGATTTTGTAGGGGTTGTACTAAATACGAAACTAGGGTCACAATATTTTTTATTTTCTAAAATAACATTCATTTCTTGCGATGATTTTAAAAAAATTCATGCCGAAGTCGCTTTATGGAAGGTTTTTGCTGATCATCGTGCTTTCAACGCTAATTGTGCAGCTGGTTTCAATTTACGTTTTTTACTATACTCACCTTGACGTAATCAGTAAACACATGGCTCGCGGCGTTATTGAAGAAATGGTGTTTGTGCAAAAATCAATCAATAAACCCGGATATCAAGCCCTTCTTGAAGATCTTTCGCAAAACACCGGATTAGAATTTTCCTTTGAACAAAAGCGCCGCTTAAAAAGAAAAAAAATTGCTGATAGCGCCTGGGAAAAAAATAAATTTTACAAATACATAAATCCCCTAATTGATCCTTATAACCGCTTTAAATCAGAGTTGGCAAGCCATGGATTAAAACCTTATGAAATTTTTGAAAATCACGATGACGACTTTATTACTGTAAAAGTTCAAGCTCGCCAAGGATTAATCTCTTTTGATGTTCCTATAAAAAGAATCGCCAGCTCCAGTGCTTACGTTTTCACTTTCTGGATGGTTTTAAGCGCCATAATAACATCGATAATTTCGATTATTTTCATGCGTAATCAGCTTCGTTCATTGCGCGAACTAAGTATTGCAGCAGAGAAATTTGGTCGTGGACAAGATGCCCCTAACTTAAGACCAACCGGCTCAGACGAAATTCGCTCCCTCTCCATTTCTTTTATTAAAATGAAGGAGCGCGTTATGCGCCAAATCAGTCAAAGAACCGACATGCTTTCTGGCGTTTCTCATGACTTACGAACCCCGCTAACGCGCATGAAATTGCAGCTGGAAATGATGCAAGGATCTCAAGAGATCGATGATTTAAAAAGCGACATTTCCGACATGGAAAAACTTGTGGAAGAATATCTTGATTTCGCACGAGTTGATGAAAAAGAACGCCAAACGGAAGTGAAAATTAAAAAATTTTTACAGGAAAATGTGATACATTATTACGCCAAAATGAATAAGGTGATCAGCAATTTCATTGCTCTGGAAAATAATTTAGAAGTTCATGTTAAAAAATTAGCTCTGAAGCGCGCCTTGATAAACTTGGTCGATAATGCTTTTAACTACGGAAATCAGATTAGTTTTGGCGCAAAAATTTCAGACACTAATCTGGTTATGACCATTGACGATAACGGTCCAGGCATTCCAATTTCTGAGCGCAGCAATGTTTTCAAACCCTTTTACCGCATTGACAATTCTCGCAACCTCGATAAAAAAACCACCTCTACTGGCTCTGGTCTTGGTTTGGCAATTGCGATGGATGCAATTACATCTCAAGGCGGCCGTATAAAACTTTCCGACTCGCCTCTTGGCGGACTCAGAGTTACAATCTACATTCCAATCTAAAATGAAAATAACAGTTATTGGCAGCGGATATGTTGGCTTAGTTTCGGGCATTTGTTTTGCTAAAATTGGTCACGAAGTTGTTTGTGTTGACAAAGATAATTCAAAAATTTCCAAACTAAATTCAGGCGTAATTCCAATTTACGAACCAGGCTTGAAAGAAGTTTTAGATGAGGTTGTTGCGGCAAAAAAAATTTCTTTTTCAACTAATTTAAAGGCGGCTTTACAAAATTCGCCGGCTGTTTTTATTGCGGTTGGAACCCCTCAAGATGAAGATGGCAGCGCAGACCTTTCTTATGTTTTGGCAGCGGCAAAAGAAATTGCAGAACTAGCCGATTCTTACAAATTAATAATCACAAAATCGACCGTTCCCGCTGGCACTGGCGCAAAAATTAAAAAGTTAATTTCGGCAACAAGTCCAGATCTTGATTTTGCCGTTGCCTCAAATCCTGAATTTTTGCGCGAGGGCGCTGCGCTTGACGATTTTTTAAATCCTGATCGCATTGTAATTGGCGTTGAAGATAAAAAATCGCAACAAATTCTTGCTGAAATTTACGCTAAATTTCCGACCGAAAAATTGGTAGTGAGCGACATCATAACCGCCGAACTAATTAAATACGCCTCAAACTCATTTCTTGCGGCAAAAATTTCTTTCATAAATGAAATGGCTGATCTTTGCGAAATCATTGGCGGCGACATAAAAAAACTCTCTAAGGCGATTGGGCTTGATTCAAGAATTGGTGAAAAGTTTTTAAATCCCGGTCCAGGTTTTGGCGGCAGTTGCTTTCCAAAAGACATCATGGCAATTCTCAATGTAGCCAAAGAAAACAAGGTTGAATTGTCCCTGATTAATTCGGTAATTACCTCAAATAGTCAGCGCAAGATCAGGATGTCAGAAAAAATTTCACAAGCTTTGGGCGGTGAAGTTAGGGGTAAAAAAATCGCACTTTTAGGATTGGCCTTTAAAGCAAATACTGACGATATTCGCTACAGCCCAGCAATTGTAATTGCCGCCGAACTTGCAAAAAAAGGGGCAGAAATTTTTGCAACCGACCCTGAAGCAATTGAAAATTCTAAACGCGAATTAGTTGAATTTAAGAATGTTCATTTTGTTTCTGATGCTTACAAAGCTTCAACTGACGCTGATTTAATTGTGATTGCCACCGAGTGGCAAACTTATCGCGAGCTTGATTTTAGCAAGATTTCTTGCCGAAAAATTGTTGATTTACGCAATTTGTTTGAGGCGGAGAAAATGGCGGAGCTAGGGTTTGAATATTCGTTTATTGGGAAGAAAAATTAACAACGTTAGCTCCCGTAGCTCAGGGGTAGAAAATAGCCTAAATGGCTGTTTTCGGTGCTGATTTGGAGTTATTAGAATAAGTTAAGTAAACAACGTTAGCTCCCGTAGCTCAGGGGATAGAGCAGTGGTTTCCTAAACCATGTGCGCATGTTC
>JACCDN011131938.1_pt1 | contig 35088 bp, 27 predicted proteins | sample 7441691 | NCBI WGS metagenome assembly JACCDN01 (sample SAMN15323439, study PRJNA562643) | freshwater metagenome | isolation source: river surface water | place: USA:Blue River Watershed | collected 2017-08-16
AGGTTCGAATCCTGTTGCGCCCACCACGTGGAGTGGTAGTTCAGTTGGTTAGAATACCTGCCTGTCACGCAGGGGGTCGCGGGTTCGAGTCCCGTCCACTCCGCCATTTAAGTTTTCGTTGCCATCATACCTTATATAATCTTAAAATATAAGGGCGCATAGCTCAGTTGGTAGAGCATCTGCCTTACAAGCAGAGGGTCATAGGTTCGAATCCTGTTGCGCCCACCACGTGGAGTGGTAGTTCAGTTGGTTAGAATACCTGCCTGTCACGCAGGGGGTCGCGGGTTCGAGTCCCGTCCACTCCGCCATGCTTAACTGTCCCTAATCAACTATCTTCAAGTAAATATGTCAAAATTCTTTTTCATCACACTAATTGATATCTAAATTGCCAATTAGTTACTGAGGTTACGCGCTATAATATAATTTATTAAAATTAGTAAATATGCGTAACACCAGTATAGTTATTATAATTAAAATTTCACAATCATTAGCTTAATATCAGATATCTATTTACCATAAAATATGAATATTATAAAATGTTAATAAGGACTGACCGTTATCAATATGATGATTTTACAGTGTTATTAAAATTTTGCGTGATATATTGCTTAACCTCTTCGGACTGTAAAGCTTTAACTAGCGCCTTGATTTTAGGACTATTAACCTTTTCCTTAGTCGTAACAACCACATTTGCATATAGATCTGGTGAACTTTCTACTAAAATCGACTTATCAGGGGTTAAATCTTTAAGATAAGCACGTCCTGAATTAATGACAATCATATCTAAATCATTTTTACGCAATAATTCTGGAAGTAAATTATTATCAACCTGAATTATCTTTAAACGATATGGATTTTGTTTAATGTCTGCTATATTTGGTAACCTTTCATTACTATCCAGTTTAATTAAATGATTTGCGGCAAGAAGCCTTAATGCCCTAGCTTCATCAATATAGGTATTAGGAATTCCAACTACTAATTGCGGTTTTTTCGTTACCAAATTATTAATATTTGTAAAATCTTGCCGGTTTTTCTCTGATAAGTAAATTGCAAAAGGTATATAAAAAATGCTGCCGACATTAACTAAATTTTGTTGGTTAAGATTATTATACTGCTCAAGATAGATTAGGGGCTCATAGAAATTTGCATCGTATTTACCATCAACTACATCTTTATTCGGGTCATTGATTTCATGGACTGGATGCGCTCTTTCTGTTACAATCCCATGACCTGAATAACTGGCAATTTCTTTTATTTCTAAATTATAACCCTCTTTTTTTAATATTGGCTTTGCAACTTCAAGCACATCTCCATTTGGAAACTTTGTTGCAATAACACTAATATTTTCATCAGCATAACTTAAAGATGATAGTAGTGTAGTTGCACCAAGTAGAGTAATTAATAATCGTTTCATAGCTATCCTTAAAAACCATTCAAGAAATATTCGCAATAAAAATACAATAATTTTCTATTATACAACATTTTACATCACTCAAAGTCACATTAATTCCATTGTTTTTAGTTGAGGATTAAATAAGAGATTACACTGTCTTTATAGCCAGAGCAACCAGACAGAAGCTAAATTACTTACTTAGCTATTATTGCCGTTATTGCAGTAATGATACCAAGCAAGATCCCAGGTAGATTACACATTATGATTGGCCAGTCCTTCTTCACTTTTAACCAGCCATAAAGCGCCCATGCAGAACAATTGATTGTAGTTGTGACAGGTAGTATAACTGATCCGGGATGCCCTGCAATATTTCGCATAATTTGATCGATGTATGAAATATACATTGCTATTGCCATTATTGAAGCAAACCAACCAATTCGATTTACTATTTTTTCATTCATATTTTGATTTATATCCCATAAAACTATTTTATTTTGTTATTGTTTATAAAACTATCCTAATAGTTCAAAACAAGATTTTGTTTTCCTCATCAAAAATGTACTTGGAGTAGTTCTGACTACATATAAACCAATTTTTCCCAAAATGGAGATTCTTGTTTAATTACGTCACTAGAATACTAGAAGTTTTTCTAAAGAATACGAAATTATGTATTATAGCATGGAGTTGCCAAATGAGTTTAAATGTGCTTAGATCAAAAAAATTTGATTGAGCTTAGTTATTTTTATCCCATAAATATGCCAATTTAGTTGAAAATAATAGTATTGGCAATGAATTATCATTAGTTACACAAGATCTATAGCCATTGGTTTACATTCATGATTCATTATCTAATTTCTATAAATTTCATATAAATTCTATAAATCACCCTGGCATTGGTAGCTAGTAAAATTAACTGTTGAACGTAGTATCAAATCAAAAGTATCCGGTATTGATGAAATATTATGCCACCCCCCTACTTTTCGTGAAAAACATTTCTAATGAAAATACATATCTGATTTAAGTAGAAAATGGATAAATTGTAAATTTGTGATACTTAATTAAAAGTTAGATTATTTATTTGTAATCTTAGGAAAAGCGGTAACAGGGTTTTAAATTTGCTTAACTATATCTTTACATGGAAGAATCTTTAAAATGCCATATTCATTTAACCTTATATGGATACTCATATTTATCTTTCCGCTTAGTATGCCAGTGGCTAATGCGGATGAATTAACCATGCCAAGATATCTAACGAAAAGATTTGTCCCACGAATGAATAGATCAGTTAACTTCATTGGTTTCGGCGCCCTTGAAATTGGGCGAGATTGGGGAATTGGCAATCAAGATGAGCGATTACATCCTAATAGTTTAAAAGCCGAACGAATGCTTTTAACGGTAGATAATCTTGGAATAAATGTGATTGATACTGCCAACGCCTACCACTTAAGCCAGTCAAGAATTGGAGATTATTTTAAAAAGCATCCTCTATCTCGAAATAAATTCATGCTAAATACCAAAGTTGGGGAGAGCTCATTACCATTCTTTGGCAATAAGTGTCTAGAAGCAAGCTATGATAATGTTTACTGTAATAAACCAGCTACCACATTTGACTTTTCAAGTGCAGCTATCGCCAAAAACATTGAAACAAGTATTAAGAGTTTGGGCGTTACTAAGCTTGATACTGTATTTTTGCATTTAGGGTCAGATGCGAGAAAAGTAATCAATGACAAAATTGCGCTAAATGAACTAAAAAAATTGCAAAAGGAAGGCAAGCTTCGCTATATCGGAGTTTCAGCCGATGATCCAGAGCTTATCCAAAAATGTATAAACTCAGGTGACTTTGATGCAATTGAAGTAGAGTATAATCTTTTAAATAGGGCCAATGAAGAAGTGATAAAGCTAGCTCATAAAAAAGGTCTTGCCGTCTTTATACGTGGAGCACTTGGTACCGGTGCACTTACTCCTAAAATTAAACCTTATTTAAATGAGCCTAATTTACCATTTAGCAGAAAAATAAAAAAACTGCTTCAATTATGTAATAATAATTATGAGAAATTAATTGCCCTTGAATTAGCATTTTTATACCACAACCAAAATATTACAACTGTCCTGATCGGCACAAGTAATAAAGAACATTTGATCAAAGACGTAAAACTATTGGATAACTTCAATGATTATCAACTTCTAGCTAAAGCAGTTGAGCTTACCAAAAATAATGTTGACAATAATTTCACCGATAGTCTGGATAATTATTTTGCCAAGGAATCAAACTAATTAAGATTCAATGCAGAATGAAGATTTCTGAAAGTCTATATGTAACATTCTACAATTGGATACTTGATCAATGCATTAACTACTGACTATAACAAATATAAGACTTGCCAAATTATTTTTAACGATTTTTATAATTAATTTTTAAGATTATTTTCATAAAATTATAAATATTTATAATTTTAGTAGAGTTAACTCGGCAATAGATTGAATTCTTATTATCGTTCGTATATAATACCCAATATTTTGTGATTTTATATAGGACTCTCAATGCTATTACCAATTACCAGCCGCTTGGCCAATTTACTAAATATTAATGAAGATCAAGTTAGAAAAACTGTAGAATTATTAGATGAAGGTGCAACAGTACCCTTTATTGCCCGCTATCGTAAAGAAGTAACTGGAGGTCTAGACGATACCCAACTACGCATACTTGCTGAAAAATTAGTTTATTTACGTGAGCTGGATGAACGCCGAGATACTATTTTAAAGTCAATTGAAGAACAAGGTAAATTAACACCAGAGCTTGCAAAAGCAATTTTTGCAGCCGATAATAAGACAACCTTAGAAGACCTATATTTACCATATAAACCTAAACGGCGGACAAAAGCTCAAATCGCTAAAGAAGCAGGTCTCGAACCACTTGCATTGGAGATCATGCAAAATCAAGACCTTGATCCAACAATGCTTGCTGAAAAATACTTAAACCCAGAAAAAAACATTACGACTAAAGAAGAAGCACTTGACGGTGCTCGCTATATTATTCTGGACATCTTTGCCGAAAATGCCAATTTATTGGCTAAATTGCGGGAACGCCTAAATCTAGAAGGAAATATTTTTGCAAGAGTAATTGAAGGCAAGGAAGAAGAAGGTGTCAAATTTACCGACTATTTCAATCATCAAGAATTAATCCGGAATATCCCATCCCACCGTGCTCTTGCTATCTTACGTGGAAATAAAGAGGGCGTATTGTCTATAGGTGTAGAATATCCAGAACAACATATCCTGCCACGTGGCGAATTTTCAGTATTCGAGAATATAATCGTTGCTGAATTTGAGATCCTTGATGGTAAGCCCTCTAGCAATTACCTGCGTGACTCAGTGCGCTTAGCTTGGAAAGCCAAAATTTTTCCTTCCTTAGAAAACGAGTTAATCAGCAATATGCGCGAGCGTGCCGATGAAGAAGCAATTAAGGTTTTTGCCACAAATTTACATAATTTATTATTACAAGCCCCAGCTGGCAGTAAAACTACCATTGGGCTTGATCCAGGCATCCGCACCGGGGTGAAAGTAGCATTAATTGATAATACAGGTAAATTGTTAACCACCACTACCATATATCCATTTACCAAAAGCCGTGAAGATGCAATTTTGACATTGGTAAAATTAATTGACGCTTACCAAGCTGAACTAATAAGCGTAGGGAATGGGACAGCATCCCGCGAAACCGAACAATTAGTCAAGGATATGCTAAAACAATTTAGCGGTATCAAAGCCCAAGTCGTTGTCGTATCAGAAGCAGGGGCTTCTGTATATTCAGCTTCAGAATTTGCAGCTAAAGAATTCCCGGATTTGGATGTAAGCTTGCGTGGAGCTGTCTCTATCGCTAGAAGGCTTCAGGACCCTCTGGCCGAGCTGGTCAAAATCGATCCCAAATCAATAGGTGTTGGCCAATACCAGCATGATGTAAACCAAACAAGATTGGCATCTACTCTTGGCAATGTTGTTGAGGATTGTGTAAATAGAGTTGGAGTAGATGTTAATACTGCTTCTGTTCCACTATTAGCTCGAGTTTCAGGGCTAAATTCAATTATAGCCAATAATATTGTTAGTTACCGTGACCAAAATGGTAAATTTAAAAACCGTAAAGAATTAACTAAAGTTAGCCGTCTTGGCGATAAAACTTATGAACAATGTGCCGGCTTTCTGCGCATTAATGATGGAGAAAACCCGCTTGATAAATCGGCAGTTCACCCTGAGAGTTATCCTCTAGTTGAGCAAATTGCAACCAAACTTGGCGTAGCAATCCCAAATTTAATTGGTAATAGTAACCTCTTAAATTCAGTAAAAGCAACAGATTTTGTAAGTGATAAATATGGACTTCCTACAATTAGTGATGTTTTGAAAGAATTAGATAAGCCTGGCCGTGACCCGCGCGGCGAATTTAAAACGGCCCAATTCAAAGAAGGTATCAATGAGATTACTGATTTACAGATAGGAATGGAACTAGAAGGCGTAGTCAGTAACGTTGCAAATTTTGGTGCTTTTATTGACATCGGGGTTCATCAAGACGGACTGGTCCATATTTCCGCTATTGCCGATCAATATATTGCTAATCCCAATGATGTACTTAAAGTTGGTCAAATAGTTAAGGTCCGTGTAGAAGAAGTTGATGTTAAGAGAAAACGGATCGCACTTTCAATGAAAGGCCTTAATAAACTTAATATCCCAGCTTCTAATAGCACCAATAGGCCGAAGACATCACCTGCTAATAACCGAAATAATCAAGAGAGAAACCTTGATTCTGGGAATAGTATGGCTGCTGCATTTGCTAAATTAAATAGACTTTAAAGGGCCAGAATGCACGCCGATACCTTTATCCATGACATTGCCATTATCATGCTGGTTGCTGGGATTATAACCGTAATCTTCCATAAATTTAAGCAACCAGTTATCCTGGGCTATTTATTAGCGGGAATTATAATCGGCCCATATACTCCACCTGTCGAATTAGTACACGATAAACATACTATTACGACTTTGGCTGAACTTGGCGTAGTGTTCCTGATGTTCTCGCTTGGCCTTGAGTTTAGTTTGAAAAAACTTGCTAAAGTGGGTGCTACTGCGTTTGTTGCAGCCTTGTGTGAAACCAGTTTTATGATCTTTATCGGATATAATCTCGGGCTACATTTTGGCTGGAAAACCATGGATTCGCTTTTTCTTGGCGCGATGATGGCAATATCCTCAACAACCATCATTGTCAAAGCTTTAGGTGAAATGGGCATGAAGCACCATAGGTTTGCACAGCTTATATTTGGTATGTTAATTGTTGAAGATATTTTGGCAATTGGAATCATAGCTATCTTACCAGGTGTAGCTATGACCGGCTCACTGCATGGACAAGCCATTTTTGGGACTATCGGCAAATTATCGTTATTTATTATCGCGGCCTTAATTATTGGTCTATTGACAATCCCGCGGTTACTTGCCTATATTGCAAAGTTTCATAGCAACGAGATGTTGTTAATTGCGGTCTTAGGTTTATGTTTCGGTTTTTGTTTAATGGTATTAGCCCTAAAATACAGCATTGCTCTGGGTTCGTTCATGATCGGGGCAATTGTCGCCGAATCAAAGCCACTGCACCTAATAGAAAAGCTGGTAGCGCCTGTACGCGACATGTTTAGTGCAATTTTCTTTGTAACCATTGGCATGATGTTTAACCCGCATGTAGTTATGAATTATTTTATTCCCATTTTGGTAATAAGTGGCTTCTTAATTGCTGGTAAGGTTATTGGTTGTACATTTGGAACTTATATAAGCGGAGAAACGGGAAGAACATCCCTTCGCGTAGGAATGGGGATGGCACAAATAGGTGAATTTTCATTCATTATTGCAGCACTGGGAACCAGATTAAATGTTACCAGCGGCTTTTTATATCCGATAGCAATTGCCGTTTCAGCCATAACAACACTTTCAACACCATATCTAATTAAAGCTGCGCCAATTATATCAGAAAACATCCGCAAAACTTCTCCAAGTTCACTAGTAAAACTTAGCCATAAATACACGTCTTGGCTTAGCGACTTACAACCCAAAGGCGATAGTGCAATGATTGCCAAGATAATAGTTCGGATATCTTTGCAGGTATTAGTTAATTGCGCGCTAGTTGCCGTAGTTTTTATTGCCGGCACTTTTATCGCTACTCATATTGACCGCCAGCTAAACGGAATTTCAGGAATTACTTGGAACGAGCAGATCCACAAAAGCATAATTTGTTCAATTGCAATGCTTATCTCCCTCCCCTTTTTAATTGCGGCTTACCGCAAGCTAAAAGCATTAAGTATGATGTTTGCTGAAGTAATAATTAGCAATTCTTTTGCAGGTAAAAATACATATAAATTGCGAAGGATAGTTTTTGAGCTTCTACCGGTTATTGCTATTACAGGTATCCTTTCATTTATCCTCTCGTTAAGTAACCATATATTACCTAATGGCTGGATATTTTGGACTATAATAGCCGGGACTATTGCTATAGCATTGATCTTCTGGAATCAGTTTGTCAAGTTTCAATCCTGGTTACAAATTCAGCTTTTTGACGTTATGGAAGAAGAAAAGCTTGATGATGGAGTGTACTAAAGCTGGGATTATTACCCAGCTTTTTATATTCCCCTATTCTGCATCTTTTAAACAATGTTAATATATTTTTTACGCTTAAATATATTGGTAATGTTAATACGAACAATTAAATATTTTGGCTACAATACTTCAATTACTATTATTTAGATAATCCTGCTAATTCTTCCTGAGGCTGTATATCGTGAGGCCATCCCTAAAATTTTAAAACCTTTTATTAAGGACTCATAATCCTTAAACTTAGTCGAACTATACTTTTAGCTAATTGGGACCACTAACAAAAAGCTAACACTATTAGGGTTTTTAAAATTATTTTTAATTTAAAATTGCTTATTTACTCTACTTGCTTTATGTAACAAAAAGTTTAACCGTTATCAACAATTCACCACTATTTTAGCTATAATATTTTGTTATGATTGATTATTTTTTCATAAAAATTATTATCGGCAACTCTATTACAAGCATTAATCAATTTCACCCCACACAAATTGTGATTATTTTAGCTCTTTCTCATGAAAAAAATCTGCCCCAAATTTTGGGGCATACTTTTTAATTCAGGATGTTTTAGAATCGCTTCTTACTTAGTTAACGTGCACATTAGCAAAATTTAATTGCCAACATAGTGTAGTATAAGAGGTCAATAATGAAAAAAAATAAATTACCTACCCTATTTAGTTTGACAATTTTAATAAATTTAGCTGGTTGTGTTGGCGGCAATAGTACCAGTTCAGCTACAAGTGCATCTTCACTAAATACAGCCGTTAATTCGACTGGAACAGGACAAAACGTAACCAAAATCTTAAACGGCCAAGTCGTAACTGATCCAGCTATAAATGCACGGGTGCCCTTAATTTATACAGTGGAAAGTGAAAATAATGGTGGGGTATGTACCGGGACTTTACTCAGTAATGATACCGTGTTAACTGCAGCTCACTGTGTGTTGAATATGGTAAATAAACCTGCTGGTCAATCATATACTGTTAACAATCTAAACGATAAAAGCTCTATGATGATTGTATTACCAAAAGATTTGACATCAGCGATTGATCTTAACCCTGACTCACCTGAAACCAAGAGCGATTGGAATATATATTCAGTAAAAACAATATATGTCCATTCTGATGCATTAGAGGGAGTTGATATAGAAAATGGAAATATGAACGTAGTTGATCAATCAGAAGTAAATGATTTGGCAATAATAAAGTTAAGTTCACCAGTCGACGCCGAATATCAATTTGTTAAGGTAGCAACACGCAATCCTGAAACAGGAACTAAAGAAATTATTGCTGGTTTTGGTTATGATCAAGGAACTGAGCTGGTTGGGACAGCATCGGATGGGGGAAGCCTGGGAGTACTAAGAATGGCCGAGACTATTGTGGATAATATTACTGCTGGTGGCGCTTATATCTACATGGGCGGAACGCCCTCGCCGCAAGGTGGTTATACCAAAATATGCGTCGGCGATTCCGGCGGACCGGATTTAATCCAAAATTCGGATGGCAGTTATACTATCACCGGTGTTCATTCAATCGGTGATGGGCTTAAATGCGGTTTACCAGATTCACCCGCTTTATCAATAAGCACTGCTTTTTATGCTAGCTGGATTAATGGAGGCTATCAAACTGAACATATTTAAAATATTTTGTAGGGAAGATAGAATCGGCAAATTTGCGGCTATCTGGCTATTTAACTGTTAAGAAAGGAATCTATGTACAAGATAATCAATCATTATTTAGACATACAAAGAATTTATTAAATTATAACAATAATAAATACCGAAGCATTAACAGCCTTTAGACACTAGATCAAATAAAGAATTTAGAAAATGTTAATTGTTAACGGTAAAACTATAACTGTGGAATACAAAAATGAAAAAAATTACACTATTAACTCTAAGCACAAGCGTATTTACATTAGCAGCCTGCAATTCAGGTGGACCATCTAGTAATCCGGCATCTCCATCAACAAACAGTGCCAATAGCTATCAAAGCCAAGCTTTATCTGCACGTAGCGCAGTTAGTCCAAGTAGCGACGAGTCACCTGAAATCAATACTAACGATATTAAACTAATTTTTAATGCTTTGGCAACCAATGCCAGCAAAACTGAAATAGATACTTCTAAAGCTGTATCGATTATTACTGGTAAAGATCCACAAAGCCTTGAGACTTTGAAAAATCTTAATACTTCAGGTTATACTCAAGCTTTAGCTAATTTAAAAGCGCTGGGAACATATCCAGTTAATAGTGATGGAAGTCAGGCACAATATAATGAAGCTTTATTTGCAGCTATCTTTATTGCTGATGTAACTGACTCAACAAATGGCAGTGATGGAACAAATGAATTAGGAAGCATAACTCTTGCAACTACAAATGCGAATTTAGATATGGTAGCCCATCGTTTTTATGGTGGCCACCGCTTAGCTGAACAGCATTATACTTGGAGTGTTAACCCTGGTACATTTAACGCTATTTTAAATAATAATGGTAGTTTAGGTAATGCTAGTGATGTTAGCTATCTAAACATCCATCAAGGTGCAGTTGGCGATTGCTATTTCTTGTCAACACTTGGTGCATTGATTAATGCGCGGGGAAACCAAGCTGTCTTTGATAAAATAACCCAAAACGGACAATCATATAGTGTAAGTTATACTTCAATCCACAGTGTAGGAAGTAGCGTTAACATTGGCCCGGTAACCGATCTTGAAGTCGCAACCGGTGCATACTCAAATGGTAGCGGCAACTGGTTAACTGCTTTTGAACAAGCTTATGGTGAAGTCTTAATGAGCGGCGAATACAACTATGTATATTTTGGTAAAAATATTCCTACAAATGGAATTTATAGTTTGCCGACATTCTATGATGGCATGATTGCTGCCAATCTTCCTATAGGCCAATACTACCCGGCATTCAAGTTCTTGACAGGACATGAAGTTTATGAGTTTGATGCAGAGCAAGATAGTTCTGGCAATACTGTACTCAAAAATGAATACATGAGCACTGATCCAGGTTATGTTAGCATAAATAATCAGAATATTGCGCCAAGCGACATGATTAACATAATTGATCAATCACTTCAACAAAACCGTGTAGTTGTTCTTGGTACGCCAACTGATACTAAAGAATTAAATCCTGGCGATTCTACAGCTGGAGCTGTGACTCTACCAATCGATATAGTAGGTACTCACGCATACGCAGTACTTGGCCATAAAGACGGTAAATTTATTTTGCGTAACCCATGGGGAACGAATTTTACGCCTACTGGACCTGATGGTTTACAAAATGGATATACCATGGTAGATGGAGTATTTTCAGTGCCAGACGAGCAAATATTCCAAATATTTAACCAAGTGGATATCGAACAGCTTCCTGGTCTTGATGCTACTCCTGAAGTTAAAAATGGACAAGTTGTATTAAGCGCGGGTAATCCAGTTTATCAGCCAGGAACAAGCTCACTATTTGCCAACTATTATACAAGTAACCAAAATTTTATCGATCAAAACTTCACTAATGGTACCATTAGTGGCAATAAACTATAAAATTAAGTTACTGCTTTAGTTACAAAGCCATTAAATCCGTTATTTAATGGCTTTGATTTTAGGATATTTATTAGCAAAAACATGATAAAATGAAATATCCATTATTTTTATAATAACAATAATCTACGTAAATCCCTGCTCATAAAATTTTAGGGATAAGAATAATAATTTTATTAATAAATGATTTTAACCCTCGCTATTAATATTAAGATTCCTAGAACTATTATTCCTATCTCTAAAGTAATATCAATCCTGAAATGTGGTAATTTACGTAATCTAAATTAATAGTAAATAAGAGATGGTTGAATTAGTAAAATTATTAGAAAGTACTTCAGTACAACGGATGGCCCAGATTCTACTAAAAGGTAGTAATGCGTTTATCTTGGAGCCTAAGCGCTACAAGATTATTGCCGCCAGTGAATCATTATATGAATTATTTGATTACCCGGATATTATTGGTAGACCAATTAAATTTGTCAACCACCCGATATCTGAAGTAGGCCGTTCACTTTTAAAGACTTTAACGGAGTTTCATACTCAGAAAAAAAGCTCGCGCTGGTTCACCATTTTAAAAAAAAGAAACCGCGCTCAATTAGAACTTTATGAAATAACTGATTATCCGATTTTTCACCGCGATACATTTATCGGCTGTTATGTAAAATTTGAAGAAATTACCTTTTTTGCCAAAAAGAGAATTCACCAATTTCTTCAGTTAATGCTTGGAGAAAATATTGGAATTAGCCAATCCGGTAGCTCACAGCGCTTAAGCCAGCTAGAATCAGAAATTGTGTGCCTGATGGCACTTGGTAAATCGCCTAAAGAAATTGCTACAATTCTGGAATCTACGGTTGAACGTAAGATCAGCAGTAGTTCGATTGCATCTATTCTAAATAAACGAATTTATCAAAAACTCGAAGTATCATCGGTGGGTCAAGCAATTAAAAAAGCCATCTTAAATGAGCAGCTTAACTATATACCTCAGTCTATCCTTGAGGCGGCAAAAGAGCAAATCTACTTTATTGAATCAAAATATGATCCAATAGTTCTGGATTAACTTTAAGCAATAAGCTAAATTCGGAGAGCTTTAATGATATTGCATAAAGCTCTCAATTTTAATAATCACATGAAAAAAGCTATAATTCTTCTAATTCATTCCTCCACTTACTCTGGCTTAGCCTAGTAATTTTTTCCTTTAGTATTTGGATTGGTAACCTTTGTTCTTTATGTTGCCACCTCTCTTGCATAGGGTCAAGATAACACAAGGATTGTAAGATATTCAATAAACCCTGATATGCCAAAGCTGTTGATATCTCGTGATAAATAATAGCGAGTTCAGGATTAGCTTTTTTAAACTCATAATCAAATTTATTGGAGTTAAATACGTTACTCTCCTGCACAGATTGCAGTACCCTATCTAGCAAAGCTGAAAATATAACTTTAAATCCGGCCAGCCCACACCCATTGCGAGGAATATACTCAGTTGCAGTGTTAATAAAAAATGCTTTCAATACAGGATTTTTGATTCGTTCATTCTGTTCTATATCGATTTCTCTGGCTGTTAAAAAGTCCAACAAGGTTTGAATATTATGGTTAAGCTCCCTAATATCTTTGATTGAATCCAAACTTAATTTATCCAAGCCAAAGCATTGATATACAACACCAAATAGAATTCCCCCATTTCTTTTTAAATATTCGTATTCTTCCCACTTTAAATTTAACTCTTGTTGTTGTTTGGTATAATTATCAATAAAGGATCCTGCTTTATTGCCCAGAAATTTATTTTCATTTCTTATCAGCCTTGAACTTTCACTTAGTATCAAAAATCTAATTACCCGGATTATCTGACTTTTAGGCAGCTTAGCCATAGGGGAATCTATTAATTTATCAAGCTCTTTATACGTCCAACTTACTCTGGCATTTAGGAACTTCTCATTAATAAAATTTTCAACCCAATTTTTATTAATTGATTTATGCTGTAAAAGGAAATTTAGGTCACGGCCACAACTTGCCTCAAGTAGATCATAAAATGCAAGCCCAGCTTCATTACTAAAGTCACTTGCTAGATAATTCAATTTTGCTTTATCTGGTTTTTCTTTTACGCACTCTGCCTTAGATAAAACTATCTTCCGTAAAATAAGCAATTCCTCATATACTTTTTGTGGAAAGAGCTTTATATCATTATCACTTGCCAAGCTGTTTATGAAACTTTCAACATTATTTCGCGCAGCCGCATAAATTTCATTAGGCAAGTTACTGCGTAATCCATTGATCGCTTCACTAGCTTGATAATTAACTTTTCTCTGGCCCAGTAAAAATCGCAAATCATAGCCATAGTCTGCCTCAAGCCCTTCATAAAAACCTAAAAACGAATTCCCAACAATTTCTTCTATAAGCATATCAATACGATTAGCATTTTCATCAGTACTTTCCTCACTGCTAATAATTTCCTGGATCTTAATAAAATACTCAAAAACTCTCAATAACTGTGACTTTAAAATTAACGGCATATCGGCATCATGGATAATCGAATTAAGGCCATCCTCAATATTAATCCTAGCTAGATTAACTTGTTCTTGTTGCAATTGTTGCTTTAGCTTAGCCACAAAATAGCTCACTTTTACTTCTGACTCTGCTTGCTTTAAAAAACTGTTTAGCAGCGGTGAACTAAATAGGTTTAGCTTCTCATAATATGCCGGAGAGCTAATAGATATTATTTCTTTTTCAAGAGCTTTAATTTTTTCATCAATTTTGCATATTGCTTGGCTATTGCCGATTTGGCTAGCTTGTTGAGCTTCCAACTCTACATGCAGTTCTTTAAGGCAAATAAATTGATACAAAACGTTAAAATATTTTGAGCGCTGCTTGGTAGGAAATTTATGTATTTCTTCGATTAGTGAATCAAAGTGTAATTTCAGGTAACCTATTTTAGGGTTATTTTTGGTACCAACCTCATTACTTAAATCATTATTCGCATTTAAACCTGCTCCAAAAAAGCTGACTGTCTGTGAACTTGTTCCTGTCAAAGCTCCAGAGGTTAAGGTTGTTGTTGAGGGACTGCTGTTGGGGTGAAAAGCGGCAGATGAACTTGAGTACATTGGTTTCTCCTTTTTTATAAAATTAGAGAAAATTATCAGTTTTCTGCAAGTTTAATAAAAGGTACAAAATTCCCCAAAATTCATAGCTTATTGATATTCAAGAACTAATTTTTATTAAATCTCTTCCAATCTATTTAATTATTACATACGGATAAATACCCAATATTCGGCAAGGTTTTATCAGCAGTCTTGAAGCAACTTGTATAAAGGCATATTATGCTCACAAAAATGGGCCAGTGTTAATTGCTGGCCCATTCCATACATTATTCCTAATTTGGTTGCTGAACACAATATAGTGCATGTTGGGTGTTACATGCATTAAACTCTGGAGTTGAAGCAATCGCATTTACATTTTTTACAGTGCTATTTCCATATGAGCCTATACCACCAGTATTTCTACCCCATTCATTACATGTATATGAAGAGGAATATGATGTCCAGCCTTCTCCAACAAAACCGGTCCAGATATTTTGATAAGCGGCATTCGGCGCAAAGGCATTCGCTAATGGGAAACTAGCAATTGCATTGGCATTGGTTGTTGAATTAAAGATATTTTGTAACGAGGTATTGATATAATAGCTGTATGGCTGTAATACCCAGTCTTTCTGCGGCACCGCACTGCGATTTATATCATCAACGATAATTGCTTTGCAGACTGCCCCTGCTGGACATTGGCTATCCTGTTGGCACAGATAATCGGCGCCAGCTATACCATTAGTAACTACCGCAGAATTGGCTCCAGCAGTAATGGCTTCACCAAGTAAGTTGCCTGTCCATTTACCAGTAGTAGCATATATAAGATAACCTGATATAAGCTGCTTTGAATTTGCAATAGAATAACTTGGATTATATGCTTGTATTTTTGCTTCGCCATTATATCTCCCAGTCACGGTAAAACTACAACTTGGGTGCTCGCTAGACAAAGTACAGCTAGTTGGACTAACCATAAAAGCGTGATAATTAGTTGCTTGTACTGATACTGTCAAATCCGCCACACCTTTACTGCCATTAAGGCTAACTGTCCCACTTACACTTTGCCCAATAGGCATAGCATCTTGGTCCAATGACACGCTGAGTGTTCCTGGCAGTGGATATTGATTGACATTTATGTATACCTTCTCATTTGCACTGTTACCAGTTTGCCAGCTAGGTGAACCTGATGCCGCCACTCCGTCAGCCGTCCAGCTCGCTGTTAGGCTCATTAGATCAAGGTTTGCCGGTCCGGCAAGAGTTGTTGGGACATTTAATATAACTTGACAACTGCCACCATTAGCCGCTAGATTCACATTATTGCAATTATTCGCATTTACGCTATAGCCACCGCTTAAACCAGCACTATTTATTGTAAAACTTGCTGCACTAGCAGCCTTATCACTTGCAATATTCTGGTAAGTAAGCGTCAGTTGTTCACTAGACTTCTGATCAACCTGAAATGCACTATCGTTAGACAGGCCATCCCCAGACAATTGCGCAGGGCTTAAAGTAACATTAGCGATTACTATATTTGCTAAATGTGGCGCAACTGCAATTCCGGATAAGACGGTGGAACTAACCGCACTATTACTCCCATTTTGATAGTTAGCAGTCAATCTGCTTGTATACCTATTAGCTGATGCTGTAGGCCCAAATGTTAGATTAACTTTACATGAGCCACCGGCCTCAAGGCTAGCGCCACAGTCAGTTGAATTAATGTGAAAAGTACTTGAATCATTATTGTCAAAAGCTAATTTAAGATTAGTCGCCGCAACTTGGCCGTTATTAATTAAAGTAACCAACTGAGTACTATTAGCAACACTATTCGCACTTATATTTGTAAAGTCTACCTGGCTTTGGCTGAAACTTAGACTTGCAGTGGACTGTATTGTAGTATAAATCAAGTTAATTGGGATAATATTTGCACTGCCTCTTGAACCAGAACCATTATCAAATGTATAGCTAGCGGTTAATTGACTAACGCTTTGAGCAGTCGCTGTCGGGTTATTATAAATTAGTTTAAGGCGGCAGCTTTGACCAAAAGCCAATGAGTTAGTAACAGTTAAACCATCTCCAGCTAATGAACAACTATCGGAGGTTCCACTTTGCGCAAGGCTAAAGTGTTCAGGTACCTTAAATACTATTTTAGAATTAACATAGCCGTCGCGATCATTAGTAAGCACAAGCAGGCTATTTACAATTGGAGACGCTGTAGTACTGATAAAATTATTTTTATCAGTAACAACTCCCAAGCTCGGCATAGAATTTGCATCCGCATAATACCGAACAGTCGCATAGCTTTTAGAAATAGTCCCATTGCTAGTGTAGCTCGCAGTAAGCAATGCAGACCCGCTCTGCGTAACCATTGCTTTATCATAAGATACTAGATAAGTGCAATACTCTCCACTATCTAACTCATTACCACATGGGATGCTCCCGCCTTTGCTAACACTGATATCGGTAGAATTAGCGGTTAGGTTTAATTCCTTTGCCATAACAGATCCACTATTAGCAATCACTAATTCTTGGCTTACATAATCTTTGTCAAGAATAAAAGCAGTTGGCAATATGCCAATATTAGCCTGATTGGAAGTAATTGCAACTGCGTTGATTGGTGAATAACTACTATTGCCATTTTTGTCAGTAGCTTTAACCTTAAAAGCAAGCATTGATGTTTCTTTTGGAAGATCAAATTCAAAACTGACTATACTATTTTTGGCAAACCCACCTGCTTGTGGATTGTTGCCGCTTATAGTACGTGCATAAGAAATCGGTTGGTTATTTGAGTCCACTAAGGTTAAGGTAGTAATCTGATCTGCATCTGTAGACATAATCATGGTATTTACTATTAAAGGCGTAATACCTTTTGCAGACAATGCAATAGACGCAGGAGCCATGATATGGATACCATCGGCACCGCTAGCTTGTGTAGCTGATATTACATTCATCAACCCAATTCCTGCTAGCTTGCTTGAACTTGCAGTTTTAGTCGCCTGACTTTGCTTTGCCGAGGTAGTAGTTATTTTTACCCCAAGCTGCCCCGAGCTAGCTTGGGAATTTAGTGCAGTTATGCCTATTATACATTGTTGATGCGCAGGTATCGTAGCACAATTTTTTTGGCTTGCCGAATTAATGGCAAAGGAGTCTTTACCTTGGCCTATTAAGCTATAATTTAAATTCGTGACGGCCTCACCACTGTTATTAACTACCGCTATATATGCTGTTCCTACAGCATGTGCCGGAAATTCGGAGATACTTGATACCACAATATCTTTTAATCCGCTATTCGGTGTATTGCCATTAGTAGTATTACTGCTGCTACCACCTCCTCCATTACCGCCACAAGCAGTAATCAATATTCCCGATATTATTAGAGCAATTGTTCTTGCATGTTTTTTTAAATTATACATAAACGCGTCCTAGTTAATTATATATTATTAAATTATCCTTACCTCTAGTATGCAAAGTTACCAATACCGTGCGATTAATTTATTAAAATATAATTTTACTATTAAGAAATTGTTAATAACACCGTCCAAAAAAGTTATGGTAATGTTGTTTTGCTGGTGAACCCTGGACTTTTAGCATGACATATTGACTAGAAGAGATTAATTCAACTTTTGAATCTAAGATTAGCATCAGATAGCAGTAATTTGATTTTTTGATTTTTTTAGCTGGCTTGCCAGCTTTTAGAGATAACTTCAAGAGAGTAATAGAGAGAGCCTTAATGATTTTTTTATAAAAGCTCTCATTAGCTAATGAATAGATTTGAACCTATACATAATTAAGTCTTGGAGTTATAATCGGAACTGCACGTCTAGTTTGTATGTTAAAAAGCTAGGTTCAATGTTTTCCGATTATATTAATCCTAATATAACTTCATTATCAAGTCAAATAGTAGCAAGCAAGATAGAGCTATCCGAATTAGTAAACAAAATAAAAATCCGAAAGGCTTACCGGTTTTTAAAAAAATATATATTTTTATAAATTAAAATATAATTTTAAGAGCGGGTCTGCCACCATGTACTTTGCTTTGTCTATCTTTGTTATAAATCCGCTAGTCTCAAGGGATTTGAGGATAGTATAGACAGTTTGTTTAGCAATGGGTAATGAATAAGGATCCTGATTCAACGCTATCTGGGTAAATACATCAAGCGCATGGCTGCGTGATTTTATCTTCTCTAGCTGCAATTCAAGATAGGCATTTTCTTCAAGTATTAATATATCGCTTATATACGCCAAAAAGAGGTTGACGGAGCTGCCATAATCTGGCTTTAGCATTATATCTTTAATTATTTTTGAGGTGTAATAAGGGTGGCAACTAAATCTAGTTAAGATCAGATCAATGACTTCATAGTCGAGTTTTAACTTACTTAGCAGCTCTAAGACTTCTGATTTTTCAAACTCCTTTAGCCATATAAGATTGCCAAACCTATAAAATGCTCCGGATTGTTCGACAAAAATTTTGCTCATAAGTGTTTCTTGGCTACCAGCAAATAAGCAGTGTACATTCTTATGTAACTGCAGGACTGATCGAAACATTTTAACAACCCGTTCGTCTAAGGAGTGCAATTCTCCAAATTCATCAAAAAATACAATGAATTTTTTGCTGGCTTTAATTGCTGCAGTTTCTATAAATTCTAACGCATACTCTAATAAAGACCATTCATTACTTTTATTTCTAATTAGTTGTATAATTGGTTCAATTTCCAGATCAGCATATTTAAGTTTTATCTTTAATGAAAATTCTATTTGCTGCATCCACAATTTAAGCTTACCGATAAACCCTATGGCATTCAATGTATTTTCAATAATTGCCTCAGCAATACTTTGAACACTTCCCGAATAACGCATAAAGTCAATACTCATTACCAGATAATCGTTGTCTAATTGAATATTGCGTAGTATTTCATGAGCCAGCGTAGTTTTACCAAACCGCCTAGGTGCGATAAGAATATAATCTTTCCCTTGCTTTAAGCCGTCAGACAATTCTTCAAAATAATTCTTTCTATCAATAAAGAGATCTTTTATCATGTCTTTCCTAATCAAATTATATATTATTTTAGCCAATGCAATGACTAATTGTAACATAAAATTATTGACCAGTAAATATTTTAATATTACCAGAGTAATGTAATTTTATTTACCTGTAAATAATTTAACTATCGCCATAATAAATAAAATAGCCGGCAATAATTATTGCCAGCATAATGGTGCAGGCTAAACAAAGGAGATAGCACCAAATAGAAAACCCGGAAATTTCTTTCCGGGTTTTAACGCTTAATGACAACTTTTACTGGCAGCTTTCGCAATCAGGGTTATCAATCGAACAGAATTTCGCATCTGTGGCTGGCGTAGTATCTACATTCATACGCGAACTAAATTGTCCAGCGCCACCATCTGCAGATACTGCATTTAATTCACCACCACGACCTGTTGATTTTTCAGCAGATGTCGCAGCTAATGTACGTAAATAATAAGTAGTTTTTAAACCACGAATCCATGCCAAGCGATACAGCTCATCCAACTTACGACCTGAGGGCTGCGACATATATAAGTTTAATGACTGAGCCTGATCAATCCATTTTTGGCGACGGCTACCCGCTTCAACCAGCCATGAAGGATCCATTTCAAATGCGGTAGCATAAAGCTCACGTAAATCGGCAGGAATCCGATCAATCCGAGCTAAACTGCCATCAAAATATTTGATGTCGGCAAGCATAACTTCATCCCATAAATTCCGCTGTTTTAGATCTTTTACCAAATACTCATTTACAACTGTAAATTCACCTGATAAATTAGACTTCACGAAGATATTTTGGTAAGTTGGTTCAATTGATGCTGCAACACCGATAATATTCGAGATTGTTGCAGTTGGTGCAATTGCCAAACAGTTAGAATTACGCATACCATTTTGTTTTATCTGTTCACGTAATAGTTCCCAATCTAAGGTAGATGAGGTATCAACTTTCACATAATCACTGCCCCGCTCTTCGGCCAAAGTTGTAAGCGTATCTAATGGCAATATTCCTTTAGACCATAAGCTGCCTTCATAACTAGCATAGCGGCCTCTTTCATGAGCTAATTCACTTGAAGCCCAATATGCATAATATGCAATCGCTTCCATCGACTTATCTGCAAACTCAACAGCTTCTTTGGAAGCATAAGGAACGCGTAACATATGTAAGCAATCTTGGAAGCCCATGAAGCCTAGTCCAACCGGCCGATGTTTTAAGTTAGAGTTGCGTGCTTTCACTACCGGATAGAAATTGATATCAATAACGTTATCCAACATCCGCATTGCTGTTGTTACAGTCCGTTTTAACTTCTCTAAGTCCAGACCATTCTTAGTCAAGTGATTAACTAAGTTAATTGAACCTAAATTACAAACAGCAATTTCATTTTCATTGGTATTTAAGGTAATTTCAGTGCATAAATTTGAACTATGTACCACACCAGCATGCTGTTGCGGAGAACGGATATTACATGGGTCTTTGAAAGTAACCCACGGATGGCCAGTTTCAAACAACATTGTTAAAATCTTACGCCATAATTGAAGCGCAGGTATCTTCTTGAATACACGGATCTGGCCATCTTCAGCCATCTTCTCATATTTAATATAGGCTTCTTCAAAGGCTTTACCAAATTTTTCATGTAGATCTGGTACTTCATTTGGTGAAAACAATGTCCATTCAGCTTGCTCATGAACCCGTTTCATAAATAGGTCAGGGATCCAGTTCGCAGTATTAATATCATGGCAGCGGCGACGGTCATCCCCGGTATTTTTGCGTAAATCTAAGAATTCCTCTATATCGGCATGCCAGGTTTCAAGATATACACAAGCCGCACCTTTGCGTTTACCCCCCTGATTCACCGCAACACAAGTATCATTCACGACTTTTAAAAATGGTATTACACCCTGGCTTTTACCATTAGTACCTTTGATATGTGCACCCATTGCGCGGATTGGGGTCCAGTCATTTCCTAAACCACCGGCAAATTTAGATAATAAGGCATTTTCCTTTATACCGTCGTAAATACCAATCAGATCGTCAGAAATCGTACTTAAGTAACAACTTGATAGCTGTGAGTGCAAGGTTCCTGAATTGAATAATGTTGGCGTAGAGGACATAAAATCAAAACTAGATAAAAGTTTATAGAATTCAATTGCCCTTTTTTCACGTTCGACTTCATTTATAGCAAGCCCCATAGCCACACGCATAAAAAATGCCTGAGGCAATTCAATTCTGGTACCGCGAATATGCAGAAAATAGCGATCATATAATGTTTGTAAGCCAAGATATTTAAACTGATTATCACGGCGACCATCTAATGCCAGAGCTAGTTTAGTCAAGTCAAACTCGGCAAGTTTTGGATCCAGAAGTTCAGCCTTAATCCCTTTTTTAATGTATTCAGGAAAGTATGATTTATATAAATCATTCATCTCAAGCTGGCTAACTTCACGGCCAAGGACTTCATGACGAATTGTATGGAGTAATAAGCGCGCAGTTACTAAATTATATGCAGGCTCACCCTCTATTAATTGGCGGGCAGCTAAAATAATCGACTTATAAACTTCTTCTTCACTTACGCCATCATATAGGTTTTTAAGTGCTTCATCTAAGATCAGCTTGGCATCAACCTCCAATAGCCCATCACATGCAGCCTGGATTACACCATAAAGATATTTAATATTTAATTCTTTACGGCTACCATCTTCGTGGACTACATTAATCTTACTACTTGGTTGGGTTACCCCTTCCAAATCACGCTCATGGCGGCGTTCTTCACGATAAAGAACGTATGAACGGGCAACTTCATGCTCGCCGCTACGCATAAGGGATAGCTCTACTTGGTCTTGAATCTCTTCAATATGAATAGAACCGCCGCCAGGTTTACGGTTTTGTAAGGCGATAATAACCATATTGGTTAATTGTGCGATCTGGTCTCGAACACCAACTGAAGACATACTATTATGGCCATGAACACCAATATATGCTTTTGTAAGCGCAACCGCAATTTTAGTCGGATTAAATTCTACTACTTCACCATTACGACGTACCACATGGTACATTGAAAAATCACCCATTGGAGCTAAATTCTGCCCAAGTTGGGTTGCTAACATACTAGCTTCATTTGTTAATTGCATTGTTTTTTCCTATCTTGCCATTTGTTTAGATTAACACTATATTTAGTACCAATCAACCAATTGAAACACTATAAGTAGTGGTTAATAATTAGTGATTATACCGACATAAATTAAAAAAAACCAGCCTAAAGTGGATTAAAAAAATAAAAAGTTTAGTTGACAAGTCGGAATTTAATATCAAAAGCTTGGTATATAAAGGTTAAATAAATTTAACTCAAACACAACATATTTTTTTAATAAAGCTTTGTTTTAAAGGGGGAACTTTACTAGCATAAATTGAATGAACGGTTATTAACTTAAGTATAGTTAAATATGAATAATTCAGTGGAAACTTAATATAAATATGAGGGTACGCACTTGCACTTTTTTGGCAAAAGAATAATACAAAATCTTAGATGCGGAAGATTTGAGCTATAAATCAATTAACTTTTTAACAAATCGGATAGACTGCTTTAAATTTTATTAGCGTGCGTAACAAACTTTTAATTTTAAAAATTAGCGTTATTAGCAAACTCAAAATATTAAGCATTCACCCTAGCTATGGTAAAATTTTGGGTTAAATGCTATAAGGATTTTAAAATGACTATCCAGTGGTTTCCTGGACATATGAATCGGGCAAAGAAAGATCTACAAGATCTTATCGAGGAAATTGATATTGTAATTGAACTTTTAGATGCAAGAGCACCCTTTTCTAGCTGTAACCCGTTAATTCAAAATATAATACGCCATAAACGAAAAATCAGGTTATTAAATAAAAGCGATTTAGCTGATCCTGCTACTTGTCAAGTATGGCTCAAATACTTTAACGAGCAGCAAAATACCCTTGCAATTTTAGGAGATAAAGAAGACAGAAAGCAGAAAGACCGAATAATTAAGTTATGCCGAACGTTGGCTCCAGCTAGAGGAACAAGCTTTGAAAAACCACTTAGGGTAATGATTACAGGTATCCCAAATGTGGGAAAATCAACATTAATTAATATGTTAGTGGGTAAAAAATCGGCTAAAACTGGCGACGTTCCTGCGGTTACTAAAGCAAATCAACGCTTATATATTGATGACAGCTTTGTCATTTTTGATACTCCTGGAATGATGTGGCAAAAAATTCGCTATCCACAAATTGGCTATAATTTAGCAATTTGTAATAGTATCGGCCGAAATGCGTTAGACGAAGAACTAGTTGCGTTATATCTGATCGAATTCTTGCTGCAAAGCAATTATCAGGCATTATTTGCCCTTCGCTATAAATTAAAACCTGAGCATTTACAATTAGAGCCTGACAAACTACTCGATGTACTTGCTAATAAGCGCGGCTGCATCATGAGCGGAGGGGTTATTGACCGCCAAAAAATAAGCGAAATTGTTATCCAAGATTTTAGAGATGGCCGAATAGGTAAAATCAGCCTGGAAACGCCAGAACTTTGGGAAAAATGGATAAGTGAGTTTGTTGAAGATGAAGAACAGCAAACAGAATTAGATGAGGAAACACCGAATGAGTAAAACTATTATATTGACAGGCGACCGCCCAACCGGTCAATTACATCTTGGCCATTTTGTCGGATCATTAGAAAATAGGGTTAAATTACAAAATAGCCATCAACAATTTATTATGATTGCAGATATGCAAGCATTAACAGATAATGCCGATAATCCAGAAAAAGTACGTTCAAATGTAGTAGAAGTAGCCCTAGACTATCTTGCGGTTGGTCTTGACCCTAGCTTATCCACCATTTTTATACAGTCTGCCATTCCAGAATTATCCGAGTTAACAATGTATTATTTAAACTTGGTAACAGTTGCCCGATTACAAAGAAACCCAACAGTCAAAAATGAAATGCAGCAAAAGGGCTATGGGGCCGACGTACCTGCAGGATTTTTAATGTATCCGGTAAGCCAGGCTGCCGATATTACTGCATTTAAAGCTTCTATTGTTCCTGTCGGCGAAGATCAGCTTCCGGTTATCGAACAAACAAATGAAATCGTTCGCCGCTTCAATAGTATTTATGGTGAGGTGTTGGTTGAAGCAAAAGGCCTTCTATCTTCAACTACCCGGTTATCAGGCTTAGATGGCAAAGCCAAAATGAGTAAATCACTAGGTAATGCTATATATTTGGCTGATGATGCTAATACTTTGAAGAAAAAAGTAATGGCAATGTTTACTGACCCTAATCATATTAGGGTTGAGGACCCAGGTAAAATAGAAGGGAATATGGTTTTTAGCTATCTTGATGTATTTGATACTAATAAGGAATATGTAGCTGAATTAAAAGCACACTATCAACGTGGTGGACTGGGCGATGTTAAAGTCAAACGCTATTTGCTCGATGTATTAGAAGCTAAATTTGCACCAATACGTGAACGGCGAAAAGAATTAGCTAAAGATAAAACCGAGGTAATGAATCTCTTATACCAAGGATCACAAAAAGCTAAAGAAGTCGCAGCACAGACTTTAGCTGAAGTAAGGCGCGCCATTGGGGTTCAATATTTCTAAATTTAAAGTTTGCCCTTGAATAAACTCATCTCAAATCAGAATGAATGAATATCTTCAGGGGCTGAAATAAGGAAATTAAAACTATGGCATCAAAAAATAGAAATTATCGCTTAAATTGGTTTAACAGAAAATTTGCTGGATTTAATTTCTATAATCTCATAGTCATAGTGTCATTCATCTCAGTCCTGATTTATGGTTCTGTTGGCTGTTATCTGCTAAAAAGAGAATTTGTCGGAATCCATAATTTCAACGATGCAATTTATTATACAATTGTTACGTATACTACTTTAGGTGATAGCAATATCTATCCAATTACGGTTCTTGGCAAATATCTGGTAATTACCATGGTAATTCTGGGTTTTGGAAATTTTGCCATGTTTATCTCAGTAGTATTTTACCAAATTGTAAATCATATCCAGAAAGCCATACACAGGCTTCAGGGAGAAAAAATACATATGAAAAATCATGTTATATTATGTGGTTACAGTATTCTAACCGAACTATTAATCAATAAATTTCAGAAAAGCCATACACCATTTATATTATTAGATAACAAACCACATCCAGAATTAAATAGTGGCGAAAATGGAAACTTTCTCTATGTGAGTGTTCCAAATCGGCTTGAAAGTCTCTACAAAGCAAATATAGAAATGTGTAAAATGGTTATTGCAACTTCTTCGCTAGATAGTGAAAATATACTCGCAGCTATTAATGCTAATCGTTTAAGAGTAGAACACAATTCCAGTTTTAAAATTATGGCAAGGGTATTATATGAAGAAAATATAGAAATAGCCAAAGAAAGCGGTGCAGACCATGTAATTTCACCCACCATGATGGAAGCTAATGCAATTATTGGCTTAATGTAATATGCGGGCATAATCTATTACTCTGTATTAATTACAACTTTTACTTAATAAAATGCATTAAATGCTAACCTTATTTCTCCATCCAATCCGGAAGGCAAAAATCACCTCCTAAATTTCTAGTATAAAATTCCTCATTGGCTAACTAGCTAATAATGAATTAAAATCTGACCATTGAATGAGGATTCGGCTCAAATACTTGATAGTTTACACGAAATATACTAATTCCTTAACAAGGATAGAGTCAAGTATTGAGGCTATCTCGATTCCTTATTATGATTTCTAAAGCATATTCCTATGATAATAGAGTATTTTAATTTATAAACTTAAAGGAGTAAAATACCATGCATCAAGAATTCCAGCCAACTAAACCAAGATTTGAAAATACAGATTTTTATTCTAAAATCACTCCAAGCCGTGATTATATTCATATTATTAATTATATTGATAATCCTCCGGGAACTTTACCTCGTTCTCGTGAAAAACTTCCCGGAAGAAATACAGAATACTTGAAAAAACAAGTCGTATAAACCTAGCATTTTAAGATGAGACAGGTACGCCACCATTTACATGAATTACTTGCCCGGTTACATAACTTGAATCAATATTACTTGCAAGATAAACATAAGCAGGGGCAAGTTCGTAAGGGTGGCCTGGTCTTCCCAATGGCACGTCTTTACCAAACTTAGCTAACTTATCAGGTAAAAAACTTGCAGGTATTAGTGGGGTCCAGATAGGCCCAGGTGCTACTCCATTTACTCTAATCCCACGATCAGCCAGCGAAGCCGCCATAGCCCGAGTAAATGCCAGATTCGCGCCTTTAGTGGCACTATAATCAAGAAGTACTGGGTTTCCTTTATAAGCTACCACAGAGATTGTGTTAATAATCGATCCGCCGCTTTTCATATATTGTAAAGCTGCTTTAGTTAAATAAAACATAGAAAAAACGTTTACCCGGAAAATATGTTCAAGGCTATCTTCTGTAATATCATTTATATCATTAGTCTGATATTGTTCCCCTGCGTGATTGACCAATATGTCGATTTGCCCTAACTCTGAGACAGTATAGTTTACTATCGAGTTGCAATGTGCACACTTACTTATATCTCCTTTTACCATTAAGCAGCTGCCACCTAACTTTTCTATTTCAATCTTGGTATCTTGTGCGTCTAATTCTTCATTTAGGTAAGAAATAACAACTTTAGCGCCCTCTTTAGCAAAAGCAATGGCAACAGCCTTGCCAATCCCGCTATCGCCGCCTGTAATAATTGCCACTTTATCTTTTAGTTTATTACTCCCAACATAATCGATGTTATTATGCTTCGGAATCGGATCCATTAGATGCTCTTCTCCAGGTAAGTGCTGCTGCTGTTGCGGATTAATTTTTAAATTTTCACTCATTGTTTTTTCTCCCTTTTTAATAGTTATGATTTGGTTTGAACTTTAATTCCGTAAAAATTCACAGATGCTACGAATTTCACCTTTAATTTGATTATAATCTGCTTTGAAATGATTTTTTAATACTGCTAATGTAACCCAAAATAAAAAAGCCAAGACTAATATACTAAGTAAGCTGTATGTAAACATTGTTATTCTCCAAACAAAAGATAGGAAAAGTTATAAAAGAATAAATCAAAATAAACAAAATAAATTCATTATAAGTATAACTAATCCAATAATTTACCAAAATAATTAATTTTAAACAATACAAATACTTAGCGGTAATCTTAAGGCAAAATACTCCTTATTTTTCAAGTTAACTTATAACTTCAATCGGTGTTTCATTTGCATTCATTGTCTAATTATTTACTTGTCTTGAGTCGGCATATAGCTAGAATGTTTTAGTTCAGGCAGGCTATATAGGTTGGTTAGTAAATAAGTGGAAATAAAGATGAAAAATAATTGCCAGACAGCAGGAGAATAAATTAGGTAAATGGAATTAGATCGAAGGCTGAGATCTTTGTGAAATCATAATGCTGCTATACTTTATCAATATGCTACAAATGAATATTTTTGAAACTTTGGTGGAATGAAATTTAGTGATTATGCATATTAAATTAGTTAGTTTAAAGATTAATATTTAAAATAAAATTCCAATAAAGGTAATTATTAAATCTCAGTCTAAAAAGCATTTGGCACTTAGATGAAGGATTACTACGTATAAGTCTAATCACTCTTATAGCTGCCAGAATCCTTTTAAACTTTATCAGCCCTCTCCAATGTTAAGCCCCAATATAATAAACAGATAATAGCATAAATTGATAAATCTGCCATTAGGTTTTGAAATGCTGTGTAGAAACCTTTATGAAAATAGAGAATTCCCGCTGAAATGCAATCTGCAATTATTAAAGCAATGTATTGCCGTGGTTTCCCACCTAATAAATATATTATTAAGGCACATAAAAAAGCGCTAAAGCCCCAAAGCCTGAATACTATAGTAGTAATAAAGCCAATTAAGGTAATAATATTACGTATGATATGTATATTTTTAGATGAATTAACTTCTCTTTTTAGTTGTTCACTCATATATTGCCTCACTATCAATTAACATTTCTAATAGATTTGGTAAAATCAAATTATTCACGCAGGAATTACCTTACGAATTAAATTTAACTTATTAATCGAACATCCAAGGATCTTCCCACTCTTCTAGCTCCTGGACTAAAACCTCAGCCAGCTCTTCATTACCCTCAATTGGATCATCTTGATAATAATAATCCCATTCTTCATAACTAACATTATGATTCACTTTTGCTCTCCTGATAATATTTTTTATAGTCTAATAGTCATAAAGAAACAAATAGCCGGGTTAAAAGTTGCCGGCTATTACTTTCTAATAAATCACCTTGTCAATTTACCCAAAACCCATGCCCCAAGTGCAACTACTGCCACGCTTTTCAATGGATTATTGCTAATTGTACTACTCAAGTATTCGCTTAACTCCTTGGCTTTAGTATTAGCAACTTTGGTTGCATCTAGAGCAGAATTCTTAGCCGACTCATAGGTATCACGAGCAGTCTCTTTGGCTGTCTCATATGTATCACGTGCGCCGTCAACAGTATTTTGCCATTTATCTTTTGCAAACCCGTTTCCCCTTGCGGCTGATTTAATACTTTCTTTACCCGACTCAAACGTATCTTGAGCTTTATCTGCGATACTACTCATAATTTTCTCCTTTAAATTAAAAAAATGTATATAAAACAAAATGGAACTAAATTTAACTATAAGACCGCGAAAGTTTATTTCTACCCATAGTGGCTCCTATCACCCCTGCAATTACGCTTAACAAAAAAGAAACGAACGTTGAAGCTGTCACTGTACCAAGCTTATTCGTTGTTTCATCAATTATATCCTGATTACCGGCTTCCTTTTCATCAAACCTTGCCATAGGCGAATATGGATTACTATTATTGGCACCATCAATTTTTTGTAATGCTTGCTGACTTATCTTATGCAAATTGCTTTTGAGAATATTAGTTGAACCACCAATCAAGACTCCACCTGCTGTTGCCGTTGCAGTAACAGTGATAAGCGTTGCAAAGCTCCAAATAATAATCCCATGCAATGCCAAAGTGTACTTGCTAGAAGTATCTAATAATTTACCAATAATCCAACATGAGCTAAACATTGAAATTATTCCACTCGCAGCCATCCAGACTAAAGTAACAGTACCCACCTTATTCAAGTCAACCGAAAAGTTAAAAGAAATTAAGCCAATACTCATTCCAAAAAAATTCAATAAAACCTCTAAGCTTAAAGCAATTGCAACTCCAGCAATCACACTACTCCATTTAATAAAATATGAAGAGCTTTCAGTAAATCTAACACCAGGCGGAATATCCTTGGCAACTACAGTCATTTAAGTACCTCCTTAAACAATAAAAAATGTTTTCAAATTAAGAATTATTAAAAGCACATAGCTTTTGTTTTTCCCCGGTTTCAAAACTGAAGTTTAAATAATTAACGGTTTACAAACAAGCTAAAAGGTTAATAAGAGACTTTTGGGTTAAAATATATGCCTAAAGAAATTATATTATTAAAAAAATATCTTTAATACATAAATTGCACTTAAACTTAATGCTTGACTACTCTTATTTGCTACCTCTGTTTATCACATGGTTGGTTAGCAATTGACTCATTAGCGATATCATTTAACTTTCCTAACCTGGCATCTTTCATAAGTTTTTCCATTTTCACTTTCTCAAAGCGAGGTGATTTTCTGTTTACATGTGCAGGGTTTTCGTTTACCCCATCAAAGTAGGCACGACTCATGGCACTGTTTGATTCTGTTATTGTTTCATTTCCCACAATATTCACACTGTATTTTTCAGTATAGAGCCGATTGTCTACTAATTGTTTCCGTTTACTTAAATACTTACTTGGCAAATGTTCAGGCGTGGTTTTTTTAGCCATATGTAATCCTTCTTTTAATGTATTAATATCAATTTTGAAATAACTTTTAAAAATCCAAACAACCATGATTAACCCGGTAACAATTCCAATTATTAGCATAATGTCTTGCATAATTAATAACCTTTTTGAATTTTCAACTGAAATTAAATATATATCAAAATAGAATGAAATAAAATTGTTCTCCATTTATTAAGATCTTTATGTTTAACCAAATCCAAAATCTAGATTTTGAATCTTGTAAGTATAGATCTTTACAATATTTACATAACAATTGATTAGATGATCTAAAATTTTTTACTTAGGAAATTATAGCCCAGTTAAAATAAGCTTTTTTTGTAGAACTCAGGCTTAGGATTTAGCTTAAATATACCAGCTAAAGGAAAAAGGAAGATAGCTAGGGCTGTCACAGGAAGTTAAGTAATGGTAGGAAAATGTAGGAAAAATTAAAAATAGTTAATAATCACTTAATTGAAGAGCCTGGACTAATTTGCTGAATTTTGCCACTTTGATCATAATACCAATTACTATTCTTACTAGACGTTTGCCCCTGATATTTGCCATTTTGATAGTATACGGTCCCCCCATTTACTGATTGGCTGGTACCTATATTTCCATTTAGCGATTGATATGTACTTGTGACAGGAGCATTGGATGAATTAGGATTTGCCACCTGATTTAGTGCAAAACTTAGCTTACAAATACTAATTAAAATTGTCAAAATTAATAGAGATTTCTTCATGATAAATGTGGCCTTAAAGATGGTTACACCTGATTGGCTGAATGCCAAAAGCACCTAAAACAAGTTTTTTGGCAAAATATTAGTATTCATGCTATATTATAAATGATGTTACGCACGCTAAAAAAATTTAAAACAGTCTATTTGATTTAATAAAAAGTTAATTGGTTTTTAACTCAAATCTTCTGCATATAAGATTTTGTAATTACTCGTTTGCTATTTGTTGATAAACTCGCTTCACTCAAACAAATCAACAAATGAAGCTGCCGTCGCAAACAAAATCTAATATGCTGCATAGTTCGTATAAATCAATTAACCATTTTAATAAATTTTTTAGATTGCGAGAAAAGTTGAAAGTGCGTAACATCAGATTATAAATAAAAGCACCTGGTATTAAGTATCAAAATTATGATTTATTAATCTAGGGTCTTTAGAGACGATTAATGAACTAGCCCCGCTCTCGGAAGACGAAACCCTTTCCCTAAACCCCTGGAATAACTCACGCCCTAACCCATATTGGTTTTGAATTAATTCAGGAACTTTTATTTTTCGTTTTGCAAGCTCTTCTTCTGTGACAAATAAATTCAAAACACCATTTAGTAAATCCAGCTCAATAATATCCCCATCGAATATTTTCGCGATGTTGCCGCCCTGTAACGCTTCTGGTGTTAAATGAATTGCGTTTGGTACCTTCCCTGAAGCTCCTGACATTCTGCCATCTGTTATCAGGCCAACCTTATATCCCTGATCCTGCAATGAAGCAAGTATTGGGGATAACCCATGCAATTCAGGCATGCCGTTAGCTTGGGGCCCCTGGTATTTTACTACTACTATTACATCCTTATTTAATTCACCTTTTCGATAAGCCGACATCACCTCTTCTTGCGAAGAAAATACTCTAGCTGGTGCTTTGACGTACTGATAAGCTTCATCTATGGCTGATACTTTAGTTACTGCTCGCCCAAGAATAGATGTAAAAACTCTAAGGCCTCCCTCGTTGGCAAATGGCTTTACAAGTGGACGGATCGTATTTTCATCGGTAAGAGATGCGCTCTTCCAGATTAAATTTTCCTCTTCAGTTAAATATGCTTTCTTGGTATAATCATTAAGGCCGTTCCCTACTACAGTCTTGACATCATCATGAAGTAATCCACCATTTAGAAGTTCTCTAATGATTACGCCAGACCCCCCAGACTCATAAAATTGATTAATATCAGCACTGCCATTAGGATAAATTTTAGTTAGTAACGGGGTTATTTTAGAGAGCATGGCAAAATCATCCCAGGTTATGGTTATCCCACAAGCTTTTGCTATTGCAGGAATATGTAAAGTATGGTTGGTAGACCCTCCGGTTGCTAATAAGCCAATTATCGCATTTACTAAACTTTTTTCAGTCACTACGTCACATAAGGGGCGATAACTCTGCCCTTTGGCTGTAATCTTTACAGCCTGAAGTGCTGCATAATCAGTAAGTTTAGTTCGTAATGGTGTATTAGTAAGTACAAATGGGCTACCCGGAATTTGTAGTCCCATAAATTCAAGGATCATTTGATTAGTATTAGAAGTGCCGTAAAAAGTACAAACTCCGGGCGAATGATAAGATTTAAGTTCAGAATCAAGTAAACTATCTTTGCCAATTTTGCCTTCAGCAAATAATTTCCGCATTTCAGCTTTTTCTTTATTTGAGATGCCAGTTGCCATCGGGCCAGCTGAAACAAAAATACAAGGTAAATAACCAAAAGGAAGACAGCCAATTAACATGCCAGGGACAATCTTGTCACACATCCCAAGTAAAATTACTCCATCAAATACATTATGCGATAGGCTAACGGCTGTCGCCATCGCTATCACATCCCGCGAAAATAGGGACATTTCCATCCCAACCTGCCCTTGGGTAACGCCATCACACATCGCAGGGACGCCTCCGGCAACTTGAGCAGTCGCCCCACTTAAAATTACCTGCCTTTTTATTTGATCCGGATAAGAAACGTATGGTTGATGAGAAGAAATTACGTCGTTATATGCGGTAATAATCCCTATATTTGGTTTTTTTAGCTCCTTTAAGATTATTTTTGCCGAATTGGGCTCTGCCGCTATGGCATGCGCAAAATTAGTACTACTTACTTCCTCACGCCTTACATTTTGACGGAATTGCGACTCCATCCGTTTTAGATAGAGAGTCCGCTCTAAATTACTCCGTTTAACTATATTCTCTGTCACTTGGCTAATAATTTTATGTACCATCATTGCTTCCTCTCTTCAATTGTTGCCCATTAGCCTAACTTAAGACTTTATTTCCATAGAAATAGTCTTTATATACCCCTGATAAAAAATATTCCATGAATTAAATATAATAGCAATCGGTATTCTTAATTTAATCCATACAAAATTATTCCAGCAATTAATAGTAATGATGTTATTAGTCTTTTTACGAAACTCTTAGGTAATTACCATCAAGCCAATTGCCTATAATGACTAACTAATGTTTAATTAACAGTGAAGTAAGACATATTCGAAAAGGAGAAACAAATGACTACTTTAGTAGGAACGCAAAGTAATTTTGATGATGCTATTTATAGTTTAGTTGAACTAGAATATGATGCGATAGGTGCGTACGAATTAGCACTTGAAAGGTTAAATACAATTGAGTATAAAACTAAATTATCAAATTTTATACAAGATCATAAACAACATGTGAATTCACTTAAAAGCTATTATGGAAATTCTTCTGTATCGCTCCCTGAGTCTGCAGATATGCTAAAAGGAATGATGGCCAAAATGAAAGTATTATTTGGTGACTTTACTGGTTCAGATGAAAATATTCTAAGAGCAATGTTAAGTAATGAACAAGATACCAATACAGCTTATAATCGGCTGGTAAACCATCCGGCTAAGCCAAGAGAACTAGACCCGATATTGGAAAAGGCATTTCTAGATGAGCAAAATCATAAGATTTGGCTAGAACAGACAATCGGCAACTAAATAGCAAGCCTATACTTTTTTGTTTTTTCAAAATACAAAAAGTATAGGCTTGCATAACACCTTAAAAATTATATTGTACTCCACCAAGTATTGTATTTACTTGGCCAGTATTAGGATTTCCTCCGCCCATCGGTACAAACATAGTATCTTCAAGTCGTAAATCAAAATGGCGTGAAAGGTTGAATGATCCACCGATAGAAGCTAAACCTACAAAATTAACACCGCTTCGCTCATTTGCATACCAGCTAGGAGCATTAACTGCAGTGCCTCCCCAACTCATGTATTGTAAACCACCACCAAGACGGCCGTACAGGGAAAATACTGAAGATAGTGGTATGGTTCCTTTTGCGGCAATATCGAAGATATTATTGGTTAGTGTAGAACCAAATTGTGAACTAGCTATATTTGTATAGCCACCTTCTAATGCAAAGCCTCTATTAAAGTTATATCCTGCATTGGCATTAAATGTAAAACCACCAGTAGGTAAGTTTTGTTGAGTTGCCAAACCAGCATTCGCATTAATGTACGCACCTGCCCCATTATAAGGCTCTACTTGATCCGCAAAAGCTAGACAATTAACGCAACATAAAGCAACACATATTAACTTTTTCATTAGATTTACTCCTACCGTTTTTATTTTTTGTTGATCTAAATTTCCTGAAATACTTTGAAAAATGCATACTATTTCTTTTAAGTTTCACACTATAAACTCAATACCGGACACTTTTATCCAAATAAGTGATAAAAGTTAATAGATCTTTAAAAATTTAACATTAGAATATCAGGTGCAGATGTTGGCAGGAGTTGGTTACACTCGCTTTTGGAATTTTTAACTA
>JACCDN010215123.1_pt1 | contig 35066 bp, 33 predicted proteins | sample 7441691 | NCBI WGS metagenome assembly JACCDN01 (sample SAMN15323439, study PRJNA562643) | freshwater metagenome | isolation source: river surface water | place: USA:Blue River Watershed | collected 2017-08-16
AGTCGATCTACTTCTTTTAAACTCATCTCGATACACTCCTTTGTCACTGACCGCTCCTGTTATTTTATTATTCACAGGTGTCATTTTAATCGGGGACATAGGTGACATTATCATTTGGGACTGACATACACATCAATTATGGGTGCGATACGCTGGCGGATTATTTTTACTTTACTTGGGTGCAAAATTGTTCTTTACCGTATCACACGAAAGACTTTCACGTAAATCTGAGCACTCTTCATGGCATGCCATGAGTACAACTTATTTATTAACATTATCTAATCCTGTCACTGTTCTAGCATTTATTGCTATCTTTGCAGGTCTTGGCTTAGGGACAGTGCATCCCAGTTACATAGATGCAATCATCTTGGTACTGGGTATTACAACAGGCTCAGCAGCCTGGTGGGTGCTACTAAGCAGTAGTGTTGCATTAGTGTTGCGCCATCGCCTCAGTACTAGAATGATCCGTAATATCAATCGGCTCTCTGGCTTCATCATTTTTAGCTTTGGGTTGCTTGCATTATTGCTCCCTCATTTTTAAAGCTCATCTTCTGTCATGATTACCTATTGCAAAAAACGCTATTTATTTTGTTCTCTTGTGGGACACGACACTTAGAAATGAGTACAATAGCGGGATGAAACTATTGAGATGTATACGGTATGAAAATCTTAATCTTAGGCGCAGGTCAAGTAGGCAGTACAATTGCAGAAAGTTTATGCACCGAACATGATGTTACCATCGTTGATAATAACCCTATAGCCATTGGAAAATTGCAAGCTAAATTTGATGTACAAGCAATTTGTGGCCAAGCGATTTTACCTTCAGTTTTGAGAGAAGCAGGGCTTGAAAATGCTGATATGTTGATTGCTGTTACCAATAGCGATGAGAGTAATATTCTAGCATGTCAAATGGCTTGGCTGTTGTTTAAAACGCCAATCAAAATTGCGCGGATCAGTCATGCAGAACTCCAGGTGTTTCTTCAATCTTTAGTACAGGAAAGTCTACCCATTGATTTAATCATTGATCCTGCCGAATTAGTAACAAATGAAATGATCGAGCAGATTAAGCATCCCTTGTTTTCTTATATTTGGACCTTTTTCCCTGACCGGTTCTTACGTGTGGCTGCAATTGCTGTTACACCTTTATCACCTTTAATTCATTCTACGCTCACCGAAATTCAACAAAAACTTGCCATGGCCGTTCCACAAGCAACATTTGCGGGTGTAAGGCGCAATCAAAAAATTCTCTTCCCCCCTGAAATAATACAGCTTGAGCCTTATGATGAATTGCTGCTCTGTTGCCCAGAGGCACATTTAAATAAAGTTGAACAAGTTTTGCTGGGAAAAGCCAATACATCGCATCAGCAAATCATGATTGCAGGAGCAGGACGAATTGGCCGTGCCTTAGCGCTTGATTTAGAAAAAGAATGCGCAGTAAAACTAATAGAAGTCTCAAACAAATACAGCCAAGAAGCAGCAAATACGGTTGATAATACCTTGGTTCTATTAGGTGATGCGACCGATGTTGACCTCTTAAAGCAAGAAGATATTGCTAATGTCGATTTGTTTTGTTCAGTAACCAACGAAGATGACGTTAATATTATGTCGGCGATTTTGGCCAAACGCCTAGGGGCAAAATATACTATTGCACTGGTAAATCAACAAACCTATGCGCATTATTTAAGTGAACGTAGTCCTGATATTGATATCACCATCTCACCGCAATATATCACTGGAAGCAAAATTTTACGGGTGCTATATAAAAACATCTTTGCCAATATCTATCCTATTTTTTATGGCATTGGATATCTTCTTGAGGTGGTGGTGAGTAAAACGCACGCACTGTTTCATAATGTCATCGGTAATAAGATTGCAGCACTTAAATTGCCAAAAAATACGTTCTTAATCGCTATATATCGTACAGAAAGTGTGATCATAGATTTTTCTGATCTTCCCCTGCAAGAACAAGATCATTTGCTCTTGATCTCACGAGATAAAAAAGATCTTAACGTTTTCTTACGTTCTGAGGGTCAACTATAATGGGGGTGAAAATTACTGCCAAAATTTTTGGTATTCTCCTTATGTTTTTTAGTTTAAGCATGTTAACGCCGGTTGGCGTTTCTTACTACTATCAAGAACACAACAGTTTGCCCTTTCTCACTGCTTTTGCTATTTCTTTTTGTATAGGGCTGTGTTTATGGTTTCCCCATCGTAAAGTTAAACAAGAATTGCCTATTCGCAGTGGTTTTATTATTGTTTTTTTAACATGGGCTATTTTGTGTTTATTTGGCGCTTTACCTTTTTTATTGTCCTATGAACCTCATTTGGGATTTACCCGAGCTTTTTTTGAAGCCACTTCAGCCATTACTACAGTAGGTGCTACTACTCTAACTGATTTGGATTCCTTGCCAAAATCAGTACTGTTTTATCGTCAACAAATGCAATTTTTAGGGGGAATGGGTGTCATTGTACTTGCCATTGCCGTAATGCCACTCTTGGGTATTGGTGGCACGCAACTGTTTAAAGCAGAAGTAACTGGCCCATCAAAAGAAAATAAAATAACACCAAGAATCACGGATACAGCAAAAGCACTTTGGATTATCTATGTAGGCTTAAATGTGTTATGTGCACTTGCTTATTGGTTATGTGGTATGAGCGGCTTTGACGCAATTTGTTACGCTTTTTCAACTGTCGCAACAGGGGGCGCTGCACCGCATAATGCAGGAATCAATTATTATCCCTATACCTCGGTTTACATTGTGTGTATGATTTTTATGTTTTTGGGCGGAACAAACTTTTCACTCCACTATCTGGTTTTCCACCAAAAAAATCTCAAAACCTATTGGTTGAATTTGGAAAGCCGGACTTATCTATTGTTGGTATTGATTTTAGGTGCAATCACCAGCATGGTCTTATGGGTGTATAACCCTCAGCATCAAACTTGGCACCATCTTGTTCTAGAAGGATATTTTCAGGTGATTTCTTTTATCAGTACTACAGGGTATGTCAATGATTCCCTATTTAGTCTCTGGCCTTCTTTTTTACCGTTGTTGTTGATTTTAATTGGCATTGCCGGAGGATGCTCCGGGTCAACCAGCGGCGGGATTAAAATAGCAAGGGTGCTTGTCATATTTAAGCAAGTAACCCGTGAAATTCGTCAGTTGATCCACCCTCAAGGCGTGTTTCCCGTGAAATTGGGTGATCAAGTTATTTCCCAAGGTATTGCCAATCGCGTTTGGGCATTTTTATCTGCTTATGTTGTAATTTTTGTTTTATTGTGGCTGTTACTTGTAGCAACTGGGGTCTCAATTGAGCAAGCGTTTTATGCCATAGCCAGTTGTCTGTCAAACGTTGGTACAGGCCTTGGCAGTGTAGCAAGTAGTTTTAAGAGTTTTCATAAGCCTGCCTTATGGGTTCTTGCGTCTGCAATGTTAATCGGGCGCCTTGATATATTTACAGTGCTCGTATTATTAAGTCCCAGTTTTTGGAAAAGATAAGATATTTAATTCTATCGTGTTAATTTATAAACTTTAAGGCTTTAACGATCGGCCCAACATTGCATTGCTTTAAATACTACTTCTTTTAAATTACCAGTTTCTTGAAAAACTTCACGTAATATTTGGGCATCATTATTTTTATCGATACAACTTTGATGCAAATCCTCTAAAAAAGCTTCTGCACTAAATTGCTTCGCATAAGGTTTGATTTTATCTAATGTTACTAAAATATCTTCCGTAAGTGGTTTATGTTTCCGCGAATGCATGTCCATCACCATTGCATTTAAGCCATAACGCATGGCAGAAAAACGATTAAAGCGATAAGGAAAATAAATGCTTTGATCAATTGCCTGCCGCTGATCTAAGAGATAAGCACACAAAGCTTGCGCATATGCCCCCAAGGCAACTGCCTTTTTGATTGTTAAAGGCGAATCACAAATTCGCAATTCGATGGTTCCAAATTCCGGACTGGGGCGGATGTCCCAATACAAATCTTTTAATGTATCAACCACTTTAAATTTTGATAGTTCAGTAAAGTAGTTTTCAAATGCAGGCCAGTCTGTAATAAAGGGTATCGCCCCACTGGTTGGAAATGCTGAAACTACGGTTAAGCGACTACAGTCAAAAAATGTATCTACCCCTGAATAAAAAGGTGATGAGGCAGCCAAAGCAATAAAATGAGGAACATACGGTGCCAAGGCATGGATTAAATATAAGGCATCATCTGCTGAAGCACAGCCAATGTGAATATGTTGCCCATATACAGAAAACCGCTTAAATAAAAAACCATAACGTTTATGCAATTTAATATATCGATGATGTGGAAAAACCTCCCGTTTGTTCCATTGCTCAAAAGGATGCGTACCCCCTCCGGCTAATCTTAACTTGAATTGCGCTAATATTGTTTGAATTTGGTCTTGAAAATTATAGAGTTGTTTTAACAAACCCATCGGGGAATGAAAGACGGTAGAATTCACTTCAATCATACTACGAACCAACTCTGGTTTAAATTGCTCGGTGATAATACCATCTAATTTCTTAATAGCATTAAGCAATTTTAAAGATTGCCCCTTGAGCCTAGCATTTTCAGAATCTAAGATTTGCCACTCTAGCTCTATTCCCAAAGTAAAAGGTACAGAAGATTTAAAAATCAATTCTTGCATCACATAACACCTTCTTAATTAAAATACTCTACAAATGCCCGAATTTTAGGATCAATAAATTGGGCATTTTGATAATAAAGATATACATTACCTTTATTTTAACAATAGCCATTTCTCGATATCTGCGTAAGTGTCAGCGATAAAAATGGGCTCTACTTCTTCTAATTCTTCTTTTGCATAACTCGTGGTCAAGCCTACCACATTCATTCCCGCACGTTTCCCAGCGGTAATCCCCGTTTTGGAATCTTCGATGACTAAACAATTTTCTGGATTCACGCCAAAGCGTTTTGCCGCCTGAAGATAACCTTCTGGCGAAGGCTTCGCTTGAGAAACATCATTAGACGTAATAGTAAACTGAAAAAAGGGAGCCAATAATCCTCTCTCTAATTTAGGAAATACAAAATCAAACTCTTGGCGATTCGCATTGCTACACACCGCAAACTTATCAATTTTTTTACTAATATGTTGTAAAAACTGTAATGCTCCATCCATCGCATCTAATTGTACTTGCCCTTCAATTACCTCATGATATGCAAGCATCTTTTTTTCAATGAGATTAGTAATTTTTTCTGGTGTCACTTCATGACCATTATCTCTTAAAAGTTTTTCAAATGCATATCGATCAGTAGTGCCAACATATTTAGCATTGTAAAGGTCCGAATCCATGAGCAAGCCTAACTCTTTTAAAGCTATATTGGTGGAAAGAAAATGAAGATGCTGGCTGTGAAACAGCACACCATCAAAATCAAAAAGAATTGCCTCTATCATAATGAATTTATAATTTTATTGAGTAGGATGTCGCATTATAACATAAATGATATAATCAGCACCTTATTTCAAAATCATTTGTTATGACGCAAACAGAATTTATGCCTTTGGCTGCACGTATGCGACCACAATCAGTTGCTGAAATTGTTGGCCAAAGCCATCTTTTGGCTGAAGGTAAACCTTTACGTGTTGCCATTGAAAAGGGTCTTTTACATTCGATGATTTTATGGGGCCCTCCAGGCACCGGCAAAACCACGCTAGCTCATCTTTTGGCACAAAATGCCAAAGCAGAAATTGAAAACATTTCAGCCGTACTATCCGGTGTTAAAGAAATCCGTGAAGTATTAGAACGTGCTCGCTTTCGCCAAAGCCAAGGCAAAGCCACGGTTTTATTTGTCGATGAGATCCATCGCTTTAATAAATCACAACAAGATGCTTTTCTGCCTGCCGTCGAAAGCGGGCTGATCACTCTGATTGGTGCCACTACAGAAAACCCATCGTTTGAGCTCAATAATGCGTTATTATCGCGTGCTCGTGTGTATGTGTTACAGCCTTTAAGCAGTGAAGATCTAAGAGCACTCGTCGATCGCGCCTTAAGTCTATTGAATGTAACACTAACACTCAAAGCCCAAAAAATTCTACTCAATATTGCCGATGGCGATGCTCGCCAAACCCTTAATATTCTCGAAATGGCGGCAGATTTAAATGATCAGATCGATGAAGATATCCTCCAAAACGTGATGGGACAGAGCTTAAGGCGTTTTGATAAAGGCGGTGATTATTTTTATGAACTCATTTCTGCTTTGCATAAATCCATTCGCGGTTCGAACCCAGATGCTGCACTTTATTGGCTCTGTCGTATGCTCGATGGTGGTGCTGATCCGCTTTATATTGCCAGGCGTCTGATACGTGCTGCCAGCGAAGATATTGGTAATGCTGATCCGCGTGCTTTAGAAATATGCATGAATGCCTGGCAAACACTTGAACGTTTAGGAGTTCCAGAAGGTGAGTTAGCGTTAGCCCAAGCCGTTGTATATTTGGCCGTGGCTGCAAAAAGCAATGCTGTGTATGTGGCCTTTCAAGCGGCAATGAAAGATGCAAAAGCCAATGGTTCTTTAGCCGTCCCACCCCATTTATGCAATGCGCCCACTAAACTACTCAAAGAATTGGGAAAAAGTAAAGGTTATCGCTATGCTCATGACGAACCCCACGCTTATGCAGCCGGTGAACATTACTTTCCTGAAGAAATGACCAATCATACCTATTATGAACCCACCGATCGCGGCTTAGAGAAACAAATTCAAGAAAAATTGCGTTTTTTGCGTAGCTTGGATTCTACTTCCTAAATATTGTAAATGTTACAGAAAATTTATTCCCTATCCATTTCCTTTTTATTAATTTCCAGTTAGAATTTATAAATCATTCTTCGTAGATATTTCTTATGCTAAAACGTTCAATTGCCAATATTTTAAAAACAGCAAACGCCGGAGATTCTGTTTCCATATACGGGTGGGTTCGTTCTCGTCGGGACTCCAAAGCCGGCATTTCCTTTTTGGCTATTAGTGATGGTTCCTGCCAAGCTACTCTTCAAGCAGTCGTGCCACAAGATTTAGTCAATTACCAATCTGAAGTATTAAAGCTTACCAAAGATTGCGCCGTATCAGTCCATGGTAAACTCGTGGAATCACAAGGAGCTGGCCAAGCCTTGGAATTAGCCGCTGAAAGCATAGAGGTGCTAGGATGGATCGATGACCCGGAAACCTATCCGGTTTCGCCTAAGCGCCACACAATGGAGCATTTACGTGAATATGCACATCTTCGTCCGCGTACCAACATTATCGCTGCTATTTCGCGAGTTCGTCATGTTGCAGCAATGGCTATTCATGATTATTTTTCTAAAGAAGGTCTTATTTGGGTAAATACCCCGCTCATTACCGCGAGCGATTGTGAAGGTGCGGGAGAATTGTTTCGGGTTTCTACACTCGATTTACTTAATCTTCCTAAAAAAGATAACAAAATCGACTTCTCTCACGACTTTTTTGGCAAAGAGGCCTATTTAACGGTATCAGGCCAATTAAATGCTGAATGCTATGCCCAAGCTTTATCGAAAGTATATACTTTTGGCCCAACCTTCCGTGCCGAAAACTCAAACACCAGTCGCCATTTGGCAGAATTTTGGATGGTTGAACCAGAGATTGCTTTTGCTAATCTACATGATGATGCCGATTTAGCCGAAGGTATGCTCAAACACATCATTAAACGAATATTAGCAGAACGGGCCGATGATATGGATTTCTTTAATCAATGGGTCGATAAAACTTGCCTGCAGCGTTTACAATGGGTATTAGAAAAAGGCTTTGTGCGCATGGATTATACCGACGCCATTACTCTGCTTGAGAAATCGGGCAAACAATTTGAATATCCCGTAGAATGGGGGGTTGACTTACAATCCGAACACGAACGTTTCCTCGCTGAAGAAATTGTGAAAGGCCCTGTGGTATTGATGAACTATCCTAAAGAAATTAAAGCTTTTTATATGCGCTTGAATGATGATGGTAAAACAGTTGCCGCTATGGATGTGCTTGTCCCGGGCATTGGTGAATTGATCGGGGGCAGTCAACGCGAAGAGCGTTTGGATATTCTTGACCAACGGATCAGCGAAGTGGGTATGGAATTAGAACCTTACTGGTGGTATCGTGATTTACGCCGTTATGGAACTACACCCCATGCAGGATTCGGTTTAGGTTTTGAGCGTCTCTTAGGTTATTTAACTGGAGTAGGTAACGTGCGAGACTTAATTCCTTTCCCGCGAGTACCCAAAAATGCGGAGTTTTAAATGAGTGATTATATTAATGCAATAAATATGACGGTTATGCAGTTTCATAGCATCATGATCATCTTGTTGGTTCTCTTACACCTCTTTATTGCTGCAGGGATTGCCCACGATATCGGTGCCATGCATAAACGACAAATTCCTCCTATTTTACTCTCAGGCAGCATCTGGGTATTAACCGGACTTTTAACGGGTATTTGGGGTTTGCTGATTTATTGGCTAGTACATCATTCTAGTTTATCCCGCTGATCACTCTTGCCCCTCTCGTCATTTTATGGTGTGATACGCGCATATTGACAGAGTGATGCTTACTGATGGTGATCCTCGTTATTTTATTCTTACTTATTTTAGGGATTTATGCCTCTTTCACCCTATGGCCCAACCGGACGCTGTGGTTTTTATTAGAACGTAAAAATCGCCAACATTATCGTGTTCATTTAGATGATGTTACTCATCGCTTAGATACTCCCATCGCCATTATTAGCGAAGATCCAAATTTGAAAATAGCATCTCTCTTAAAACGCTGTTCCAATTTACCTGTATATTGGATCACTGAAATTAAAATTAAGTCTGCATTGCAGCGGTATCTGATGCAAAAAATAGGCATTCGCCTTATTCCCACATTCGATGCATTACCTAAAGATCAGCCAGGAATTGTTTTACTCTCTGGTCTAGATAACGCAAATATTCAGCAAGCAACCTTACCTTTATGGCTGGGCTATCTTTGTGGTGAAACAGCAGCGAGCCACACGCACATGCGTTGGATTCCAAGAGACTTACAATTAACTTTGCGTCGTTATAATGAAAAAGAAGGTTGTCTTAATACTGCTTTGCAGCGACTTTCTGTTTATGCTTGGGAATCTTACATTGATAAACTACCTTCGATTGTAGAATCTTGGCTCGATCAAGCCAAAGCTTTGGGCAATCGTTTATCTGTTGCCGATTCTACCGGGGTAAAATTATCACACCATCGCCTGATCACTGCTGTGATGACCATGCGTGGCAAATTTTTCAAAATACTTGCAGAAGATAATCGCGTTGGTATCTGTCTACCTTCTAGCGTAGGAGCAGTCACTACACTACTGACCTTGCTGTGTCTAGGAAAAACTTTGGTTAATTTAAATTATACTGCCTCACAGTCAGCACTCAAAGCTGCCATTAGCGAAGCTGGCTTAAAACGTATTATTACTTCTAAACGTTTTCTAGAGAATTTGGAGAAAAAAGGCTTTCCCATTGGTAATGTTTTTGATGATGTAGAAATAATTTTTCTTGAGGATATCAAAAAACAAATTTCACAAACTGAACTTTTCAAAAACTATCTTTTGGTAAAATGTTTGCCTGTTGCTATGCTAAAAGCAATTTTGGTAAATCCTATTGGTGGCAACCAAGTTGCAACCATTTTATTTAGCAGCGGTTCCGAAGGTAAACCCAAAGGCGTAGAGCTTACACATCGTAATATTGTGGGCAATGCCCGCCAATCAGCAGATGCTCTGGAAGCACGCGCCGATGATGTTCTGTTAGGAATTTTACCGATTTTTCATGCCATGGGCTTAACTGCCACCACTTTATTACCTGTGATTGAAGGTATTACTGTGATTTGCCATCCTGATCCTATGGACACTGCCACCATTGGCGACTTGGCTAAACACTATCGAGCTACTATTTTGGTAGGCACCTCAACTTTCTTTCGCCTTTATGCCAAAGCACGTAACCTCACTCCAGAAATGTTCAGTCATTTGCGCTTGGTAGTTGCTGGGGCAGAACGCTTACAGCCAGAAGTGCGCCTTTTGTTTGAAGAAAAATTCAAAAACCTCATTTATGAAGGTTATGGAACCACGGAGTTGAGCCCAGTTGCGAATGTGAACCGTCCTGACACTGAACGAGAAATTCAGCATAAAATTGGTACTGTTGGCAAACCTATTTCTGGGTGTATGGTGCGGATTTTGGATCCAGAAACAGGAGATGACCTACCCACCGACGAAGCGGGCATGATTGTTATCGGCGGAGTTAATGTAATGAAAGGTTATCTTAACGATCCTGGCAAAAGCAACGAAGTCCTTATCTACCAGCATGGTATTCGTTGGTATAAAACTGGTGATAAAGGGCGGCTTGATGAACAAGGCTTCTTAACCGTTCTTGACCGCTATTCTCGCTTTGCGAAATTAGGGGGTGAAATGGTAAGTTTAGGGGCTGTGGAAACGCAAATTAACCTTTTAATCCAACATGAGGATATCGAGATCCTGGCCGTAGCTGTACCTGATCCTAAAAAAGGCGAAGTAGTTATTTTACTACATACCGGGCCATTATCTTCTGATGAAATTGCGGGTATTGTTCAACCTTCAGAAATGCATAATTTAATGAAGCCTGCTAAATATTTTCATGTGGATACAGTTCCAAAATTAGGTAGTGGTAAAACAGATTTTGCTGCAGCCAAAAAGCTAGCTCTAGAATTAGCTAATAAAAATTTCAACTAAAAAATTGACAAAAATATAAAAAAATTATATCCTGCTAGTTCAAAAACAAGGAAGTATTTTTATGCCAAGGAAAAGCCGAACAGGGACGAGGCACCGTGCCACACGAACAAAAAAACCCGTTGTTCAAGTTGTAACGTCCCCATCAACACCAGCTATAGCAGATGTTACAACGCCGCTATTACCAAGCACTGATACATCCCCAACTGCGCTAAGCGCGACAAGTTCTAGTACAACTTTAACATTTATTCGCGATATGACTTTGCATGGCATCAACCTCTTTGGGACTGGAATCCCCTACTTCTGGATGAATGTGCTTGGCGCTATTAAAATGCTAAATTCGACTGCGGGCGCTGCGGCTGTACTCACCTTATTTGGTTATGCGAGTGAGCGCGTCAATTTGACTTTAAATCTTTTAGCCATGCAAAGAGCCATCAAATTGATTAATGAGATGCAAAAGTCCTTTAGTCAAGTGCGTAAAACCGCAACTCGCGGACAATTTTGTGCTTATGCATCAACCTTAATGGTTTCTACCTTAGGTATTTTATCTTTGAGCATTCCAAGCGCGGGCGCCCCCATGTCGAGCGCAGTGAAGGGCTTTGACACTTTTTTTAACGATGGACTTTTCCTAACAACAAATGTAACTTTTGGTGCAGATGCAACAGGCATTGCCTTAGGAACCGCTCCGGAATGGATGTATATCGGGCAAAATTCGATCGCTCTTTTTGCGCTTTCAACTATTCGCGCCCTCTTTGATCAATTAAACAAATGGTTTATGAAAGAAGAAGATCTTAAGGTTAAAACCCAAATTGGTTCAACCATTTCCGCTTTAGAAGAATTGATTCGAGATCTAAAAGTAGCCTCTCCTGAAGAATTAGAAACTATTGTTCAGAATATTCAAGGGTTCTTAAGCGACTCAGCAGTTACTATGATAACCGACTCTACTGCACCCTCCACAGACAGTACTCCAGTAACAATTACAAGCACCGAAGACTCTACTTCAACAGAATCAACATTATCCATAGAAAAAATTATTGCTGAAATCAAATCAGATCTAACACTTGCCAAAGCAAGCTCAAGTGAAATTGATACGATTATCGGATGGGTCACAGGTGTGTTCTATTGGTCCGGAACGAGTTCAGACATTATCGCTGCTGCACAAAATGAAAAGTTAGGAATGGTGAGCTCCATTATCAAATGGCTCTGTGGTAATAACGTTCCGACGCCTCTAATTGCAAGCCTATTTAATATCACGCAAGGAATTTTCTCTTCACGTTATGCAGTTGAAGGCTCTCAAAAAATGTTTGATGCTTTACATAGTTTAAAAGAGAGCGGAATAAAAGACCCCATTGCCATCACCAAAACCGTTGCTTTGATCTACGCCTTGGGAACCCTTGGGCCTACCGTTTCCCAAATGTTTTTAACAAATAGTGCAATTACCGCTGAAAGTTTGCTTGGAACGGCTAATACTTTTTTTGTAAATAATTCCGTCACTGGGGTTATTGCTACTCAAGACATTAGTTTTTTCAAAAGCTGGACGAATGACGGATTTTTATATGCATCGGGCTTATATAATGTTGCTTCCTGGTTTGGTTGTGGTTGCCGACGTGTAAAAGTTTCCCCAGAAACTCGTTTACGTGAGGCTGCTGTTGCTGTGATACAGCAAATTATCGATATTTTAACGGCAATGCCGTATGATCACATAATGGTTCCTGCAAAACTTGATGCTGCCTTATCGGCCGTCAAAGATTCCCCCACTTTCCATGCTTTTGAAGATGCTCACTCTACTTATACTGCAAGCAAAACGACAACAAAAGAAGCTAGAGTGCCTGGAGCGGCGGCTCCCAGAAAAAGCTCATCTCTAGAAGTTGAGTTATTACATGGGTAAGGTGTAATTTACGCCAATACTAAAAATATTGAGGGAATTGGCAGTAGAAGGTGAGCTACTCGTAGTCGCATTGTTCCAGTTATCGCCAAAAGTACGTTCATATTGACCATACACATTTAAGTTTTGCATAACCTCATAACCCAAACCTGCCGCGGCAGCAGGAATCCATGAAGTTTTACCGGCTTCACTATTACCAATATTCAAACTGGTTTGCTCATTGGCTGCACCAACTTTAACGAAGGTATTAAAACCATTATCCATCAAATAGGTTCCGGTTAAAAGTAATTGCAATGCCGAATTAGCAAAACTACCCGAGGCAGTACTACCCGAATAATTGGTTTTACCAAAATCGCTATAATTAGCTTCAAAGCCTGCACCAATGTTTTTGTTAATCGCATAGTTATAGCCCACTGATCCGCCCAAAGTGTAATTTTGATTTTGCGTACTATAACCCGGCAAAGAGGGTTTGCTATCAGGAGCACTCCAACCGGTATTCACGCCAAGAACAACTCCCGATTGCTGTGAAACTGCGAATGCTGACACGCTCCACATTGAGGCTAGGCCTAAAAGAACTATCGCAATTTTCTTCATAATTATCCTTAGTAAAAATCACCTTCATATTTGCCATCTATTTTCGCATAGCAAGGATAAAAAATCAATGACCCCGAAAATCAAAAACTTTATAAAAAACAATGCTATACAAGAAGGCCAAAAAGGTTTTTAGGATCTTGCATCCCTTGTGGAACCAAATCAACATCAAGCCCTAAGGCGTACTCTTTTGCCAAGGTATACACATAGCGTAAAATACTATAATCTTCTAAGGCAAAGCCCACCCCGTCAAATAGGGTAATTTCTTCAGGGTTGTTGCGACCCGCTTTTGTTCCTGCGCATAATTCCCAAAGTTCAGCATAGACATGCTCACGCGCTGAATTGCCTAAATTTTGAATTTCACCTTCATGCGACGTTTGCGGAAAATATTCGATCACAATTTTATTCACTGCAGTTAAGATTGCCGGATCTAATTCAGTTTTACCGGGTGCATCACCACCCATCCCACAAATATGTTGACCAGGCTGCAACCACTCTTTTACAAGCACTTTCTTTTTACCACGCGCAGCCGTTGTAGTAACAATAATATCAGCCTTTTGAATTGCTGCAAGCGTATCGGTAGCAGGAATCAATTTAAACGATTCACCTTGTAAATGAGTTGCAAAACGATCCATCGCTTGTGGATCTAAATCAAAATAATGCACTTCGCTTAAATCAAAAATCGCATGATGTGCCAACACCTGGAATTCACTTTGGGCACCGCAACCAATAATTGCTAATTTCTTACTATCTCTACGCGCCATCAGTTTAGAAGAAAGCGCTGCTGTTGCAGCTGTTCGTAATGCCGTAAGAATTGTCATCTCAGATAACATTAAAGGATAACCACTTTTTACATCCGCGAGCATGCCCAAAGCAACAACCGTCATCAACTGTTGTTGTGGATTATTGGGATGACCATTGACATACTTAAACGAAAATAAGTCTTTGCCACATACCGGCATCAGTTCCAATACACCATGGTCAGCATATGCTGCATAACGCGCTGACTTTTGAAACTCATCCCAATGGCTAAAATCTTCTTGCAAATAATTTACCAAATTGCGTAAAAATGCTTTGATTCCTACTTTGTGCATTAGGGCACGAATATCTTCAATACGTAAAATCATGGTTCGATCCTTGAAGTTAAGAGGTAACTATTGTACAAAAAATCCAGATTTTTAGCAAATTAAGCTGCGGGAGTAATTTCTACGGTTTTATCTTCTGCTGCTATGGCTACACCACCAAAACAACTTGCACACAGAGTTGCTCTCGGCGCTGCAGATGCTCGGTCTAAGGTTTGATAGGTAAGCCGCATATTATAAGATGTGACCGATGCAGGATCTGTAATATAGCGCCAAGCACTATGAGGGTGTTTAAGAGCATTTACCACGCGTATACAAGCTTCATAATTAATTTCTGCTGCTGCTATGGCTGCACCAAAAGCAATGCTTAAAGATCGAGTACTACCTTCTGGATTGGCTTTATAAGACTGCACCCCTAAACCAACATATGTTCCCCCTGAAAACACTGCCCATATTGTTGAAATAAAAGCTAAAACTATTGATGCGCATGCCCGGTTTCTAGATAGATCAGCATAAAGGGAGGGTATCATTTCTTGGGTAAGGTGATTTCCGCGGATAAAAAACAAACCCTCAGGTATAGAACATAACAACCGCAACATAATCGCACCCACACCCATTTGCATTGCATCAAATAAAAAATTGTAAAGGCTCTGTCTATCTGGGTTGTTGGCATAGTTTGTCATATTGGTGAATAAGTCCCAAGTTACACATGCAGCGCCCCCTAGATTTATCAAATGACCAATACTGTTTAAAATAATTGCTGTACGATGGCTGCCAAAATAGTGTTCCCTAAACGAACGACCATCTCTTGTATGTTCCCAGTTTAACAGCGTCGTCATTGTTGGAAATGCTGTTGCAAACTGTACAAGCATATTCAAAATTTGGATTAGAAGGCGGCTTCCCATATACTCTTCTGCCCACGCATCAATAGGTAATGCACTACTGGTAGCCTGCTCGGCTCCTGCTTCCATATACACGGTTGATAAAAAGGACAGCGTTGCGGTAAGTAGAAAGACGCCTATTTGCCGTCCACTCTGCAAACGCTGAAAGCGGGTGACGGCTACAGCGTTAAAAGGAATATTGGGCAAGGTAGTACAAAGAGTAAGAATGATTGCCAATCCCCATCCCAGTTGTTCGGCTGTCCCTAAAATCATAACTGCAGACCACAGCGTTCCTAAAATAACAAGGGCTATACTGAAATTTTGAATAAAAGCAGCGGTTCTATCGGCACAGCAACCCCAAGTAGATCTTGCAGCTACAGGCATTGGTTCGACTAAAGAAACCGCTAAAAGAGGCGCGCTTTCTTCTCCTACACCTTCTCTCGTGGTAGCAGGAGTCATTGACCAGCAATGACATGCATTTCTTACTATTTGGCCAAGAAAAGCCATCTTCATCCTTGAATAAAAACAGGTTGCTATTTTATATAATTTTTATATTTTTATCAAGATATTTTTCTGTGCAAACCTACTCTTTCCCTGCATGGCCTTCCATAAGCTTAAAAATCGCCTCTTGCGGCGTGGCCTGCTGACGCAAAATAGCATGAACTTGATTGACAATCGGCATACGCACCTTCAACTTATTTGCTACTTTAAAAATCAATTCGGTTGTGGGAATGCTTTCGACCACTTGACCAATCTTATGGCAAGCCTCCACCACGGTCATACCTTTACCGACCATCATACCAAAACGTAGATTACGCGATTGCGTATCCGAACAGGTAAGAATCATATCACCCAGCCCAGATAAACCCATTAAGGTTTCGCGTTTGGCCCCTAGCGCATCCCCCAGTCGCATCATTTCTGCAAGACCACGAGTCATGAGGGCTGCTTTGGTATTGGTTTGAAAACCCAAACCTTCAGCGATCCCCACAGCAAGGGCCATCACATTTTTAACTGCACCACCAATTTCGGCCCCTAACAAATCATCACTGATATACACACGAAAGTGGGGTGCTTGAAATAGCTTTTGCACTTTCATGCTATAGCCTTCATCATTCCCAGCCACAATAACTGCCGTGGGTAAGCTTGATGCGACTTCTTTGGCAAAAGAAGGGCCTGTGATTAAAGCCATCGGCCGTAAACCGGTTTCAGCTTCAACAACTTCATGTAAAAATTTAGCCGAATGATCTAAACCTTTGGTTGCCCAAATGAGGCCTTGGCCTTTTTTCAAAAATGGTTTGGTCGCTAAAACCACTTCACGAAAAGCATGGCTAGGTACAACCAATAAAATTTCTTCACTTTTTTCAACCGCAGCAGCTAAAGAAGGCTCAATTTTCAAGCTGCTGGGAAACTTACAACCAGGAAGATAATGTTTATTTTCATGGTCTTGTTCCATTGCCACCAGGCTATCAGTATCTTTTGCCCAAAGGTGAACGTTATGTCCATTTCGTGCTAAAACCACTGCTAAAGCAGTTCCCCAGGAACCTGCACCAATAACTGCAACGTTTGTTGTCATGCTTTTCCCCCTACAATTATTGTACGGTTTGCGCTCCAGCAGATTGATTCACCGCTTCAAAATTAATAGCGGCTAAATTCAATTGTGGAAACCCTGCGCGCAAGACCATATCGCCAATCGTTTCACGTAAGAAAGGATACAAAATATTAGGACAAACCACACCAAAGGCCTGTTTTATCGCAGTTTCATCTAAATTTTCAATACGAAAAACCCCTGCCTGCACAGCTTCTACCACAAATGCAACTTTACCGGCACACGTATTGGTACATTTTAAACGAATGCTTACTTCATAATGATTCGTCTCCGTCAAACCTTTGGCTTGACTATTAATTTCAAAATTGAGTTCTGGTTTCCATTCTAATTGAAATGCCCGTGATCCTTCTGGAATTTGCAAAGATAAATCTTTTACATATAAACGCATTAATTCTACGCGAGGTTCCCCCATTGCGCTCGCTGTTGCTGCGCCATCGCTTGTTTGTTTTTTCTTAGCAGTTTTTGCCATAATACTATTTCCTTATTTTAATAATGCATCTAATTTACCAGCATGATCCAAGGCATACAAGTCATCGCAGCCACCAATATGCTGATCATCAATAAAAATCTGCGGAACTGTACGCTGCCCTCCAGCGCGTTCCATCATTTTCATCCGTAAAGCATCGTCACCATCAACATAAATCTCTTCGTAATTCACACCCTTACGCTTAAAAAGATCTTTGGCACGCACACAATAAGGGCAGATTTGCGTGGTATAAATTTCGATTTTTGCCATACTAAACTCTCTTCATTTATTTTTTGTTTAAAGGTAAATTTTCTTTCTTCCAGGTTGCGATGCCCCCTTTTAAAATATGCACATCTGTATACCCTTGTTTCTTAAGTTCTGAAGCCATTTTCAAAGCTCTTTGTTCGCCTGCATCTACTAAAAGCACAGGCGTGTCTTTCTTTTTGATATGTTCATCCGCTTTATGACGTAAAGCTTCCCAAGCAATCTGCTTCGCTCCCTGAATATAGCCTTTTTCAAATTCAACATAGTCTCGCAAGTCAACCAAAAGGCCTCGCTTATTGTTCATGAATTTAACTGTCTCATGCGTAGAAAGTTTAGGAACACCACGGCCATTGTCCCAGTATTCCACAACACTTACGGCAATGAACAACAAAACCAAAAGGATAACCAAAGTTAAATTGTGTCCTAAAAACTGCATCAAACTCATTTACAAACTCTTTAATTATTAGGCCTTTTATCATAGCAGGAATATTAGTAAAATAAAACCTCCTTAGTATATTCCATGGGTATTATGAAAAAATTTCTTGCTTATCTTTTAATTGGTTTTAGTACTTGCAGTTTTGGCTTAACCAAAATTTCTCTGGCACTAGATTGGTATATTAATCCAGACCACGCTCCTATTTTAGCAGCACAGACCCAGGGATATTTCAAACAGCATGGTTTAGAGGTAACTTTATTAGAACCCTCGCAAAATTCTGAAGTTCGTGCTCTGGTAGCTTCAGGCCAAGCAACTTTTGGTATTGATTATGAACCTGAAACTTTAATTGCCATCAGTAATGGCTTTCCTATTGCGATTGTAGGCAATCTTGTTCCTGTTCCGTTGGGATGTCTTACTGTATTACAAAGTAGTGGAATTACGTCCTTAGCCCAACTCAAGGGTAAAACAGTGGGATACTCAGGAGACCCGAGTGAAAAAGCCACACTTGAGATTGAATTTGCCCATGCTGGCTTAAACAACAATGATGTTAAATTATTGCCCATCCAAATGGATTTGACCCAGGCATTATTATCTCACACAGTTGATGGCGTCAACGGCATGATGCGAAATGTTGAACCTGTCATGTTAAAAATGCGAGGAATTCAGACTTATTTGTTTTATCCAGAACAAAATGGCATTCCGCTTTACAGTGAGTTGGTTTTTATCAGTAACAAAAATGTAGACCCTAAAGTTAGTGCTGCCTTTCTATCCGCGGTAGGAGAGGGCGCAGCTTACGTGAAAGCTCACCCCCAAGCATCATGGCAAGCAGCCGTTAAAGCCTACCCATCACAACTGGCCTCTTCTCCAGAAATCAGTAAGGAAAATGCTAACATATGGCAAGTTAGCATTCCTTATTTCACCGCCCATCCTGGAACGCTAAATCAAAAGCAAATCAATCATTTTCAAGCCTTTCTCATTAAAGCAGGGGTAATTGCAAAATAACGATATTTTGTGCTAAGATTTAGGCCTTTCAATCTGTTCTAAACTGCAATGCTCAATATTTCTGGTTACAAATTTGTCAATCTTAAACACCTAGAAACCTGGCAAAGTCAATGTCGAGATGTTTGCTTAGAGCACGCACTCAAAGGAACTGTAGTTTTCAGTCCGGAAGGAATTAATGTCATGCTTGCCGGTAGTAATGAAGCTATCCACAGTTGGATCAACTGGTTACATCAATTTCCTGAGTTTTCCGAACTTGAATTCAAATTTAGCGAATCCAATCATCAACCTTTTGGTAAAATGTTCGTTAAAATTAAACAAGAGCTCGTTCGTGGCAATGTGAATCCCCTTACTGAACCTGCTCCGGTCATTACACCTACAGAGCTCAAAGCTTGGTACGAACAAAATAAGAATTTTGTGATTATCGACACCCGTAACTCCTATGAATTAGGCGTCGGTAAGTTCAAAAATGCCCTTGATATCCATTTAGAAATGTTCAATGAATTTCCCGAAAAAATGGCAGCCATGCCCGAAGAGATTAAACAAAAACCCGTGGTAGTTTATTGTACCGGTGGTATTCGCTGTGAAAAGGCCGCGCCTTTGGCATTAAAAGCGGGCTTTAAAGAAGTGTATCAACTGGAAGGCGGTATTCTCAAATACTTTGAAGCCTGTGGAAATGCCTTCTACGAAGGGGATTGTTTCGTCTTTGATGAACGTCATGCCGTAGATGGAAAGCTTGCACCTTCAGCTTGAAACTGGTAGCGTATCAGTATGTCTGATGGGTTAACACTTTTATGAATCTCAACACCCTCAAAAAAATAGGTCAAAACCTATATGTGCGTATTCGACCTCAAGTCAAAAAGCTTCTTGTTTTTTGTCATGACAAAGCTCAAAAATTTTGGCAACTTTTTTTATCTTGGCCACCAAAAAAACGAGTGCTCTTTTTAGGTTCATTCTTTGGAGGGCTGATTCTCCTATTCATATTAATCAGTTCCCTAAATTCCCACCTTGCAAATCAAAAGTTATTAAAAGAACAGAATGCCCCCATTCCTGTCATTACCGCGACTGTTCAAAATGTAGTTGCGCCTCAAAGTATTGATGCAGTGGGGAATATGCAAGCGATTTTGTCTGTTCCCGTCAGTTTTAATGCCAACGGGGTGATTGCACATATTTTTGTAAAAGACGGCGAGCAAGTTAAAGCAGGCGAGCTCATTGCAGCTTTAGACACTCGCGCTGATGAGGCACAGCTTAATTCATATCAAGCCGGTTTCGCCTTACAAAAAGCAACTTATCAGCGCATGCTCTCCATTCAAAACACAGGGGCAATCTCACAACAAATGTTAGACTCACAAAGGGCGGCTTGGCAACAAGCTGCAGCGCAAGTTCAACAGCAGCAATTGTTGATTGAACAGAAAAAGTTTTACGCCCCTTTTGATGGTGTACTCTCCAATTTTACTGCAAGTGCTGGCAGTTATTTAGCACAAGGAACAGCAATTGCAACTTTGGTGCAGGAAGCACCCTTGGTCGTGCAATATACCTTACCTGTTTCTGATCGTCCCATCATTGAGATTGGTCAGCCAGTTTCCGTGACCAGTGCTGCCTATCCTAATGAGGTCTTCTCAGGTATTGTGAGCTATGCAGCCCCAGTTGCTAGCAGCACTTCGGGAACCATGATTTTACAAGCCACCGTACAAAATAAAGATTTTCTCCTCTTACCGGGAATGTTTGTGAGCATTTCGCAAATGGTCAACCCTAATCGCCAACTCCCGATGCTTCCTGATGTTGCTTTAATGAGTGATATTATTGGCCAGTATGTTTTTAAAGTAGAGGGGAACCACGTACGTAAAGTTTATGTGACCGTGGGAGAAAATATTGGTAACTTGGCTCCTATCAATACAGGGCTTAATATTGGTGATACTGTTGTGATTGCAGGCCAACAAAAATTGCAAGATGGCAGCCCTATTACCCATTTAAATGATCCTAAACTGGTTGCCCAGATCTTACATGATACCTATGGGGCCGGGTCGTGAGATTATCACAAATTTGTATTGAACGTCCGGTTTTTGCTACGGTACTGTCTTTGATCATTATCGTTTTTGGTTACATTGGTTTTAGCCAAATGGAAACCCGCTATTTTCCCGAAGTGGAAGAACCCTATGCACAAGTGTCCGTGTATTACGAAGGGGCTAGCCCCGATGTTATGCAAAATGAAGTGACTCAATACCTCGAAAACGCCCTCATTAATGTGAAGGGTGTCATCGAAATGCGCTCAACGAGCTCTTATAACAATTCCAACATTTATCTAACTTTTGCACCTAATGTAGACATGGATACGGTCATGGGTGATGTGCGCGATGCGGTTTCTAGTGTGACCGATCAGTTACCTCCAGATGCTAACCCTGCATCAATCACCTCAGGTGGTGTTGAACGCCCGGTACTCAATATCGGCTTTATGGACCCTAACATGACGCCAAGCCAAATACGCGACTATGTGTCTCAAGCCATAGCACCGTTATTTAACAATCTACCTGGTATGGGTGCGGTATGGCTCTATGGTGCGAATACCTACGCTTTGCGAATTTGGATGGAACCCCAAAAAATGGCGGCCCTCGGTGTAACTTCTACGGATATTCAAAACGCTTTGGAAGCCAATAACATTAACTTTGCTGGTGGCTCAATTCAAGGGCAAGAAAAGAATCACTCTATTGTTGCCAATACCGAACTACACGACCCAACCCAATTTCAAAATTTGATTATTCGCGATCAAAACGGTGAAGTGGTTCGACTAAAAGATGTTGCCCGGGTTGAAATGGGCAGTAGTAGTTTGCAAGATTCACCAATGCGCATTAATGGCCAACCTGCCATTGATATGGAACTTCGCCCTCTTGATACCGCTAACCCCATTACCGTAGCCAAAGAATCAAAAGAAATATTAAAGCAAGTGCAAGATCGCCTACCTTCGGGGATGAGTGTTTTGGTTACTTATGATCAGTCCTCTTTTTTAGAATCCGCAATTCATGAAAGTTTTGCTACTTTATTTATGGCGATCTTACTTGTAGTTGCGGTAATTTTCGTTTTTTTGGGGTCAATTCGCGCCGCGCTCATTCCGGTTGCAACAATTCCCGTCTGTGTTATTGGCGTATTTGGTGTCATGCTTATTTGCGGCTTTTCCATCAATGTGATGACCTTACTTGCCATCATTTTAGCTATCGGCTTGGTGGTAGATGATGCAATCGTCGTTTTGGAAAATATCCATCGCCATATTGAAAGAGGCATGGAACCCATGCAAGCATCATTCAAAGGTATTAACGAAATCGGTTTTTCCGTGATTGCCATGACTTTAACTTTGGCTGCTGTATACGCACCCACCGGATTTACCTCAGGATTTACCGCAACCGTCTTTCGTGAATTTGCCTTTACTTTAGCAGGCGCGGTACTCATTTCCGGGTTTGTCGCTCTAACGCTCTCGCCCATGATGTGTTCACGGGTACTGGAACCTCGAGAAGGTTTAACACGTTTAGAAGTTAAAGTGCAGCAGATATTTGATCGCTTAAATGCAACTTATGGTAAAATTCTTACCACTGTTTTGTCCCATAAGCGTTGGGTGATCGGAAGTCTTGCTGCGATTGGTGTTGCAGGTTACATTTTATATTTTTATTTACCACAAGAATTTATCCCCAAAGAAGACATTGGTTATTTCGAAGTAGATGTAAATACTCCACCGGGCTCTAGCATTAATTATACCAATGCCTACATGGATGCACTTGAAAATCTGTATGCGCAACAGCCAGATATTCTTAGTTACGCCTCGTTTATTTTTGCCGGCAATGCAACCAACTTTGTGACAATGAAACCATGGGGGGATCGCCATCACTCGACACAAGAAGTAATTAACCAACTCAAATCAGCAATCAATCAACTGCCAGTTCTGATTGATATATCGGTACCCGACCCAATTGATTATGGCTTGGGCAGCGATGGCAAAGCCATTCAAATTCATGTGATGACTTTTGGCGATTATTATACTTTATCTAACACCGTACAAAAGTTGATGAACACGTTTAGCCAATATCCGGGTATGAGTAATATCGATACCAACCTTAAATTTGATAACCAGGTTTATGATTTAAGCTTTAACCGTAGCGCTGCAGCAAGTTTAGGTGTCAACTTGCAGGACATTGCCAACACGGTGAGCACCATGCTCTCTGGTACACACACCACGGATATTCAAAAAGGTACTCAAAGCTACCAAGTGTTAGTACAAATGGATTTAAATGATTTACATAGCTTCCAAGGACTTAATAATATTTATGTGCGTAATGATAATAATGAGATGATTCCTTTGGCGAATTTGGTTACGTTGACTCCGGCCATTCAACAAAGCAGCCTCAATCGCTATAACCGCATGAATTCAGCTGATATCACGGCAGATTTAAATCCGTCCTACGATCTTTCAACCGTGGCTAAATATATCAATGGCGTGATGGCCAAGGAGTTGCCGCAAAACGACCAATTTAGTTATGGGGGAATGATTCAAGCTTTCTTATCTTCAAGCGGAACCATGGTTTATTTGTTTGCTTTATCCTTAATTTTTATTTATCTTGTTTTGGCTGCTCAATTTGAAAGTTTCGTCGACCCATTTATTATTTTGCTTGCGGTACCTTTGTGTATCGTTGGTGCTTTATTCACACTTAAAATTACTGGCGGATCGCTAAACCTCTATACCGACATTGGTTTGATCACACTGGTAGGCTTGGTCTCAAAACATGGTATTTTGATTACCCAATTTGCCAACGTGCGCTTACAACAAGGCGATGATCTCTTAACTTCCGTACGTGAGGCCTCCATTACACGTCTACGGCCTATTTTGATGACAACTTGCGCAATGGTTTTAGGCGCTCTACCTTTAACTTTTGCTAACGGCCCAGGTTCGATTTCTCATAATCAAATTGGTTGGGTGATCGTGGGAGGAATGGTATTTGGAACTTTCTTCTCACTCGTTGTTGTGCCAATTGCCTATTATCTGCTTGCGCCTTTTGATCATAAGAAAAAAATCTTGATTCACACAGCAATACATTAATCTGGTATAATCTCAAAAAATTAGTTAACTCATAAAAGTATGTCAACTCTCGAACCTTTAAAACTTGAACATGGTGCTAAAAACCTGTTGATGCATTCTTGTTGTGCTCCTTGTTCGGGCGATATTATGGAACGCTTGCGTTTATCAGGCATTGATTACACTATTTTCTTTTATAACCCCAATATTCACCCTCTTGAAGAATATGAAATCCGTAAGAATGAAAACAAGCGTTTTGCTGATAAACACAAGATCCCTTTTCTCGATGCTGACTATGATCGTGATGAATGGTTCAAACGGGCAAAAGGTATGGAGTGGGAACCTGAACGCGGTATTCGTTGCACCATGTGTTTTGATATGCGTTTTGAACGTACAGCTTTATATGCGCATGAACATGGTTTTGATGTAATAACGAGCTCGCTTGGTATTTCGCGCTGGAAAAATATGGATCAAATCAATGATTGTGGGGTGCGTGCGGCGGCGAAATATCCCAATTTACATTACTGGACTTTTAATTGGCGCAAGGGTGGCGGCTCAGCACGCATGATCGAGCTTTCTAAACAAGAACAATTTTATCAGCAGGAATATTGTGGCTGTGTTTACTCACTACGTGACACCAATAAATGGCGCTTAACAAACAATAGACCTACCATTGAGCGTGGCGTAAAGTTTTATAATTTTGATAAGCAAGTAGTATGCTAATAATTACCTGGGCCAAAAGTATTATGCCTAAGAATTGTTGAGGGTGTTTATAGTGATCAAGGGCTAGAGAAGCCAATCCACTTCCTATTGCACCTCCTATCATTTGTATGCATGTATAAAATGAGCTTGCAGTTCCAGCATTATTATGGAAAAGTTTGAGCCCGCCTGCACTTGCATTCGGATAAATAAAGCCACTTCCGAAAACCATAATGGTCATTGAAATTAAAACCCATATTATGCTATTTGGTGCTAATATACCGCTAATAATAAATATCAATCCAGATAATCCCATTATCAATGTTCCTAGGAAAATTGTTTTATCTATATGATGAGTACTAATGATTCTGCGGTTAATCAATCCAGATAATATTAATCCAAAAGCCAAAAAAATACTGGTATAACCAAATAGTTCAGGACTTAAATCAAGTTTTACCTCTAGCAAATAAGGTGATACAGTTAAATAGGCAAAGGTTGAAGACAAGGCAAATGCACTAAGCGCATTATATCGCAAGAAATTCTTATTCTTTAAGACCTTGCTGTAATCATGAAAGACGTATTTTATTGAACGTTTTAACCGTGTTTGATTCGTCTCTGGTAAAAAATATAAAGTATAAATTGTAAAAACAAACACATACATTGTTATAAAGCCAAAGCTGATTTGCCAATAAAAGTATTTCTGAATATAGCCACCAATGACAGGTGCAACAGCAGAAGCTATAGGAATAGTAATTCCCAGGAATGAACCTAATTTTGCCATTGCTGTGACTGAAGGGCTAATATCTTTAACAACTGCTCTAATCACTACCGCTAAGCCTGCCATAGTAAAACCTTGTATGAAACGAATAATTAATAATTCTTGAATATTAGTTGCAAACATGGCTAATCCACTCGCCAGTGCAGAAATGATTAGGCTTAATACAATAATTAACTTACGCCCATTTCGGTCTGAAAGGGGCCCTAGCATGAGAGCGCCAATGCTGAAACCTATGGTATAGACAAAAATGGTATACTGAATAACAGCCAGGGGTTGTTTAAAATACTCTGCCATTGCCGGAAGCGAAGGCAAGTAAATATCTGTTGACATTTGTGGCAGTGCCCAAATTAAAATAATAGCTATTTGCAAAAAAACATTTATTGAATCAGATTGTTGATTTTTCATTATGAATACCTTAAATATTTGATGTTTATGGGTGCTAACATAAAATAATGGTGATATATTCACCAATACTGTTTAACACGCTAATCTTTATGGAAAAAAAGATCTTCAAAAAACATTAAATAGATAAGGGCAGTCGAACATAGTTAAAAATTATACATTATTACTTCGAGTGGCTAGATCGTATTACAAAATATTCCTCATTGTCAAGCAATATAAACCAAGGCTGGTTTTGTTTATGTGAGAAACAATAGCAGTTTTTGGTATTAAGAGAGCATTTGATTCAAAATGATGAGGTATCAGTGCTATGATCATGATGAATGGTTCAAACGGGCAAAAGGTATGGAGTGGGAACCTGAACGCGGTATTCGTTGCACCATGTGTTGTGAATATTCGGATAAATCATATTTCTGATTTAGCATTGTTTCAATCACAATATTGATGATATCAGCTGGGTGATTAAGTGTTTGTGCAGATTGAAAAGCAATATTTAGTGCAAAACGTTGGCTTTAAATAAATTATTTTTATGTTATAATATAATTACAAATTAATTTAAGGATAACAAATGGCGTTCAAATCTCCTGATTTACCAGATATTCAATACATGTCCTTAGAAAGTTTTTTAGTCCCTGGCCCTTTTTATGATATTTCCCTTGATCCACCCACTCGTGAGGAAACTATTCAAAAAGCCTTAAGTGAAATATTAACCCCATTTTATGAAGAAAAGAGAGAACTATTTGAATATATAGGCTCTCCCAGTTATGTAGGAAAGCCAGAGAAAGCATGTGTTGCTCAAATAAAAACCTTACAAGAAATGCTCTCACAATCTTCTTTTGATACTGGTCGATTTTCTACCCAACTCAATCATGCTCTTACGGTTGTCAATACCGCATTAACGCCTCTAAAAGAATCCCTAACAGAAAAAAGGACTCCTGCATTTTTTGGAGATATTTGGGAGACCTTAAATAAGTTAGAGAAAATGTTTACACTAACTGCGACCGCTGAAGGTGGAACTGGAGCAACTCTTGCACCTTAATCAATAAGTAAAAGTAAACACTTATTCGTTGTTATTTACAGTATTTTTCAGAGAATAATTGGGGTTGCGTTCGCTCCTGACTTTCAGATAACGATCTCAGGAGTACAGCAGGCCTTATTCAAGAAAATAAAGCTTGAAAACAAGCATCATGCTGTGCAAATGCGTTCATGACAATATTGGTTGTAGAAGCAATGATATCTTCACGTTTTATTGCATTTTTTTGAGTTTGGATAGTATAAATTGCTAATACAATAGGTTTGCAAAGGGGAGATGAGACCATGCCAATGTCATTGGCAATGCCATAATCACCTGATCCGGTTTTATCCGCAACCGTCCAACCAATTGGAACGCCTGCACGAATTCGTTTATATGCCGTGGTATTATTCTGCATCCAAGTGATGAGCAAAGTTTTTTGCGACGAAGTTAATACATTTCCTAAAAGCAATTTTTCTACACTCATTGCCATATCTTGAGGCGTAGCACTATCCTCCGCACTATTAGGATGTGAATTTAAATTCCCTTCGTAGTGTTCAATATTGAAAGATGAGTTGCCAATTGAATGCGCAAAAGCAGTAACCGCTTTGGGCCCCCCCAATTGCTTAATAATTAGATTTGCCGCAGGATTATCGCTATAAGTGATTGCTGCTTCAGATAAAGCTTGGAGGCTCATCCCTGCGTTGATAAATTTTCCGGTAATGGGATGCCAAGAGATTAAATCATTTTGCGTGTAATGAATTTGTTCTTGCAACAAGCGTGGGTTAGTTTCACTTTGTTTTAATAACGCTGCCACAGCGATCAACTTTATTGTACTTTGCACAGGAAAAGATTCATCAGCACGATAGGCAATGATTTGATTATCATTGGTATCGATAGCATAGACGCCAATTTTACCATTAAAGGTTTTTTCAAGACTCGCTAAATTGTTTTGCACTGGAATCATGGAATGATTGGGCAGAGCATAGGCAATACCCATAGAAAATATAATCAACCCTAAAAATTTTTGCATATTGTTCGAGCTCCTTTCTTTAAATCACATGACTTTTACACATTCTCACTTAGCAATATATTACTTGTTTCAACCCCAAAACACTATGACAAAATCTATGCTAAAATGCTTGTAAGTATTCGATAAAATTTGTCATGACAAAACCAATTATTTTTTTAATGGGTCCGACCGCAAGCGGTAAAACTGCTTTAGCCATTGAGCTAGTACAGCAACTGCCGCTGGAAATTATCAGTGTAGATTCCGCGCTGATTTATCGCGATATGGATATTGGCACAGCCAAACCCACTAAAGCCGAATTGACTATTGCACCACATCATCTTATTAATATCCTCGATCCAACACAACATTATTCTGCAGGTCATTTTGTGAAAGATGTCACTGCATTGATTAACGATATTCATGCCCGAGGCAAATTGCCTTTGTTGGTTGGTGGAACAATGCTCTATTTTAAAGCCTTACAACAAGGAATAGCTAATCTGCCTGAACAAGATCCTAAAATTCGTGCTGAAATTGAAGAAAAAGCTAAACAAGTGGGTTGGCCCCAACTGCATTCAGAGTTAACAACCCTGGATCCTGTTGCTGCTGCCAAAATTAAACGCACCGATACCCAACGCATTCGACGTGCCTTAGAAGTGTTTTATCTCACCGGACAACCCTTAAGCAAATTGCAAGAACAACCCAACTCAAAAGAGTGGGTTGGTTTGGGGGACTCTCAACATGTTATCCCCTTAGCCTTATTTCCAAAAGACCGCAGTATCCTTCACGAACAAATTGCTAAACGAGTTTATAATATGCTGGATGCCGGCTTTATTGATGAGGTCATTGCTCTCAAAGAAAAATATCTGCTCACCGCTAATTTACCTTCGATGCGTGCTGTGGGCTATCGCCAAATATGGGAATTTTTGGCAGGAGAAATTCCAGAAAAAGAATTGGCAGATCGCATTATTTTTGCGACCCGCCAATATGCAAAACGCCAATTAACATGGTTAAAATCTTGGCCCAATGTTCACACCTTTGACTTAGATGAAACCCTCAACATAAAGAGAGTTCTCCAACAAATTTTGTCATGACAAAAAATATATTCTAAATCCCAGCCTTATAAGGGAGTCGGGTAGATTAATTCCATTCAAATGCGCTTTGATCTGCCATTAAGGTTTTGAGCAAACGATTATTCAATGTATGGCTGGGCTTAAAACCACGATACAAACCACAAATAGGGCCGGTGACATATAGGTCCCCAATTGCATCCAAAAGTTTATGGCGCACAAATTCATCTGATGCTCGTAGGCCTTCTTTATTCATAACCCCATCTTGAGATAACCCTACTGCATTGTCCAAACTTGCCCCTAAAGCCAAACCTTTTTGGTGCAACTCTTCAAGTTGTGTTGCCATTCCAAAAGTTCTTGCACGAGATACTTCTTTAGAATAAGCCATAGATGAAAAATCAAATGTTACAGATTGTGCTGATTTTTGAATTGCAGGATGTGGAAAGTCAATTCCAATTTCTAAGCGAAAATGATCTAATGGTGAAAACTCCACAAATTTATCGCCTTCTTCAACACGCACTGGCTTTTTAATTCGCAAAATACGTCGCGCTGCATTTTGTTCAACAACGCCCGCCGATTCAAGCAAGAAAATAAAAGGCGATGATGAACCATCCATCACTGGTATTTCATCTCCTTGTAACTCAATATAAATATTGTCAACTTCCATCCCGGCTAAAGCTGAAAGCAAATGCTCAATAGTCTGGATCGTAATATCCCCATCAACGACTTTAGTACACAAAGGCGTTTCTTGAATTTTATCTGCCGTTAGCTTAACTTCACGGATTTTTCCTGCTTGTTTGTGCCGAAATACAATTCCTGTATCAGGAGGCGCCGGATGCAATGTCACTTTGACCGTTTTGCCAGAATGCAAGCCCACGCCTTCCGCACTCACCATATTTTTAATGGAGTGCTGCTTATTGGAGACCCCGTTCATGGTGGAACCTCCTTATTCTTGAGCTTGCTGACGGCGTAAGAATGCAGGGATATCAAGATAATCCCCATCCTGAACATCACTCCGTTTGGGTGCACATGGATTAGTGCCCACAGTTGCCGCTAAAGAAGCAGCCCCAGCACGATTCCGGTTACCCGCAAAACGCGCAGTAGCTGCAAATTCCCGAGATGCTGTATCTTTAATAGCATTGGCTAATCCGGTGACTACAATAGTTACACGTAATTCATCACGCATTTCAGGATCAATTACCGTACCTACTACCACCGTAGCTTGATCAGAAGTAAAACTTTTTATAACTTCACCAACCTCTTCAAATTCACCAATCGACATATCCATACCGGCAGTAATATTAACAAGAACCCCTTTCGCGCCGGATAAAGAAATGTCTTCAAGTAATGGGCTTGCAACCGCTGATTCTGCAGCTTCACGTGCACGATTCTCACCCGTTGCGCTGGCCGTTCCCATCATTGCCATCCCCATTTCTGACATAACGGTACGCACATCAGCAAAATCCACGTTGATCAAACCTGGACGAGTAATCAATTCGGAAATTCCTTGAACCGCACCTTGTAAAACCCCATTGGCTGCCTTAAAGGCATCTAACAAAGATACACCCTTACCTAATACAGTGAGCAATTTTTCATTGGGAATAATAATGAGCGAATCAACGCGCTCAGCCAACTCAGCAGTACCAAGCTCTGCCACTTGCATCCGGCGGCGACCTTCAAAAGGGAAAGGTTTGGTCACAACCGCAACGGTTAAAATACCCATCTCTTTAGCAAGCTCAGCAATAACGGGCGCAGCACCTGTTCCAGTACCGCCACCCATTCCTGCGGTGATAAAGAGCATATCCGTACCCGTTAAAACTTCTTGTAAACGATTACGATCTTCTTGTGCTGCACGCTTACCAATTTCTGGATTAGCACCTGCTCCCAAACCTTTAGTGAGCTGAGCACCCAACTGGATTACATTACGAGAAGTGCAATTGCGAAGGGCTTGCGCATCGGTATTGGCACAATAAAACTCAACACCTTCAATGCTTTGGCTGAGCATATGTTCTACTGCGTTGCTTCCGCCTCCACCGATTCCTATTACTTTAATTACTGCATTATCAAGCAGCGTTTCTGCTACATCAAACATTATTGACGACATGATATTCTTTCCTTAAAACTGTGATGAAAACCAGCCCTTCATCGTGCCAAAGAGTCCTTTTGACTCAGATTCGGCAGGTGCTAGTATCAATGAATCTCTTTGCTGTTGTTGGAGGTAGAGTAAAAGTCCGACGCTAGTGGCGTAAACAGGATCTTTCAAAGTATCGCCAAGTCCAACCACGCCCTGCGGAACTCCCAGACGTACTGGCAAACGTAATACCTCTTCAGCTAATTCTCGGGCGCCCTCAATTTTGGCCGCCCCCCCGGTGAGAACGACTCCAGCGGCTAAATGATCAACCAACCCGCTTTTCGCCAGTTCTTCATAAATCAATGTAAAAATCTCTTCATAGCGCGCTTCAATCACGCTCGCCAAGGACTGCACTGAAATTTCGCGTCCTGGACGATCAAGCATGCCTTGCACTTCAATATTATCGCCTTTAGCAAGTCGTGCTAATGCTAAGCCATGCCCTATTTTAATTTCTTCGGCATATTGTGTAGGAATTCGTAAAGCATGCGCAATATCATTGGTAACTTGCGCCCCAGCAATAGAAATGGATCCTGTATAACGAATAGCGCCCTCAGTAAAGACCGTTAAATCAGCCGTACCACCGCCAATATCCACTACACACACACCTAATTCTTTTTCATCATCTGTTAGCACTGCATAACTTGAGGCCAACTGCTGTAAAACAAGATCGGAAACTTCCAAGCCACATTGTTGAATACACTTTACGACGTTTTGGGCAATGCTAATAGAGCCGGAAATCAGATGTACTTTAGCTTCTAAACGCACGCCAGCCATGCCAACAGGTTCTTTAATGCCGTCTTGGTTATCAATCAAAAACTCTTGCGGGAGAATATGCAAGATGCGCTGATCTGCTGGAATTGCCACAGCTTTCGCCGCATCAATCACACGCTCAACATCAAATTGCGTCACTTCACGATCACGAATCGCAACCACCCCGTTAGAATTAAAACTTTGAATATGCGATCCGGCAATACTTGCACAAACATTGTTTACTTTAACCCCCGCGGCACCTTCTGCGTCTTCAATCGCTTTTTCAATAGCTTGAATTGTGTTTTCAATATTAACAATGACCCCTTTTTTGAGCCCACGTGAAGGCGAAACTCCCATGCCCAATACTTGAACTTGACCATTTTCATTGAACTCTGCAACCAATGCGGCAACTTTAGATGTCCCTATATCTAGGGCAGTAATTATCGGCTTATCTACCATTTTTGCCGCCATAAACCTCGCTCCTCTTAAACTCTTTTTGACCCACTATCTTGTGCTCGGGAATTTTTTTCCCCCTATATATAGTAGTATATCAGCTTTTTCAATGACTACAATAGGCGTATTCACATTTTTTTAAATTTTTTTGATTATTAACGATATTCATTCTCAAACATACTCGGTTTACTTGACAAATAGCCATAATCAGCGTAAAAAGCCGCCATGCATTATCAAAATTTCTTTCATCAATCTTTAACTCAAATTCATGCCGAAAATCGATATCGACTGTTACGTGTACAAGATCGGGGGGCAGATTTTCCATTCATCCATTTACAAAACCGATCATCACCTATCACTGCATGGTGTGGTGTTGATTATCTGGGGCTCTCCCAACATCCCATCTTAAAAACAACCATGAAGCAAATGATTGACCAATATGGTGTAGGATCTGGCGGAACGCGAACAATTGGTGGAACGCACTTATTACACGATCAACTTGAACAAAAACTTGCAGCCTGGCATCATCAAGGGGCTGCTCTTTTATTCAGTACCGGTTATGTTGCCAATGAAGCCACGCTCTCTACCTTAAGCAAAATCATTCCAGATCTGGTTTTTTTATCTGATGCCGAAAATCATATGTCGATCATTGAAGGCATTCGCCACAGCAAAGGGGATAGGGTTATTTTCAAACACAATGATTTAACCGATTTAGAACAACATCTACAAGCTTTAAAAGATCGCCCTAAAATTATTGTATTTGAATCAGTTTATTCAATGAGTGGCGATTTTGCACCAATTGCAGAAATTGTACATCTAGCTAAGCAATACAATGCTATGACTTATCTGGATGAAGTTCATGCCACAGGGGTATATGGAAAGACTGGGGCAGGTTTAAGCGAGCACACTGGTTTTGCCAAAGATATTGACATCATTCAAGGTACTTTAGGCAAAAGTTTGGGCTTATTTGGCGGCTATATTGCTGCAAATCGAGAGATCGTCGATGCTGTGCGCCTCATGGCCAATGGCTTTATTTTTACCGTTTCTCTGCCCCCGGCTATTTGTGGTACGGCGATTGCAGGCATTGATTATCTACATACATCTAGCGTTGAGCGTGAGGCACTCTTTACGGTAATGCAATATTTAATGCAGCGCCTGCAAGAAGAAAATTTACCCATGCTACCTTCACCCAGCCAAATTATTCCTATCTTAATTGGCGATTCTAAACGCTGTCAACAACTTGCCGATAGATTACTAGATGAATTTAATATTTACATTCAGGCGGTGAATTATCCCACCGTTCGTAAAGGCCAAGAGCGATTACGCATTTCGCCCACAGCAAAGCATACCAAAGAAATGGCAGATCAACTGATTAAGGCTCTGAAAGTGTGTTTATAAAACGGCAATAATAAAAGTGCCCGTCCATGGGCAAACAACAGCTCCTAACCTTACCTCTCTTCATAAACTATTTTGCTGTATTTTTTTCCTTTTGCTGCAATTCCTTATAAATTTGCTCGCTCATGGCCTGCACATCGATACACATGAAATTTTCTTTAATATTACGAGGAAGATTTGCTTTAAACTCTAAAAATAAGCGCAGTTTCTCGATTTCGTAAAGATACAGCCACGCTTCACGCCTCCTTTTACATTCAAGCAGTGCATCTTGACTCGAAAATGCAAACTGCAAAATCTCCGCCTCGATCGAGTTTAACCCAAACTCCTGTGGAAATTTAAGCGTGGCGAGGAGCCGGGAGTGGACCTCCTCACCAATGCTTAAACCCTTTTGAGTTGCAGCCATTGTTAATGCCTGCATCATTTCTGCAGGAATAACTTGCACCCATTTTTCTGTCACTGCTACCCCTTGCTCTTGCAACAAATCAAATTGCAAAGCATTTAACGCATCAGAATAACGAAAACTCTTGAATAATCTTTTAATAATTTCATCTTGAATTTTACGTTTATTATACTTGGCACTAGCATGCAACACTTGTACAATATCACTAGATAATTCAACCCTTAGCATTGGGTCCCCTTTTTGAATTAATTCTCGCATTTATATTCCTAAAAAAATTAAAACTCTTGCTTTTTTCTAATTTACTAAAGTTTGTTATTCTGAGTCAAAGACATTAGAAGATAGAGGTTTAGCGTAAAAATTTTCACATGTAAATCGGAAAAGGAGACTAATACCCAGTATAATTTGTCATGACAAAGCTTTAAAATAAAGTTGACATTTCTGGCTAAAAATCGCATAATGAAATTATTGGCGAAATGGAAAAAGGAGAACCTATGCTAAAGACCTATGAAGCTGTGTTTGAGCATGGTCAAATTCATTGGATTAACCAATCTCCTTCCTGTGAATTTGCCAGAGTTATGGTAACAGTCTTAGCAGAACAAAAAACACCCTAAAAAGAAGAGTCCCTCCTCCGCAATTTGCAGGCAAAGTGAAAGAACATGGCAATGTCCTCTCATCACTCTCTGCAAAAGCGTGGGGCATGGCGTGATTCTCCTGGATACGCATATCTGGCATTGGTGGGTTAATCAAATTCCAGGGCGTTTATCCTCTAAAACAATCGAACTTATTGAAATTGCAGAGGAAGTTGCTGTATCGGCTATTTCTTGCTTTGAACTTGCTTGGCTGCTCACAATTTACGTGCATATTTTGCGGGTAAATTTTCGAGTTGAATTCTAAGTCATTAAAAAATATACTATCAGCTCAAATAATAACTAAGCATTTTTAATGCAAGAAACTTCTTGGAACGAAATCAAA
>JACCDN010870427.1_pt1 | contig 35016 bp, 38 predicted proteins | sample 7441691 | NCBI WGS metagenome assembly JACCDN01 (sample SAMN15323439, study PRJNA562643) | freshwater metagenome | isolation source: river surface water | place: USA:Blue River Watershed | collected 2017-08-16
CTTGCCGCGCAAATTATTTCCCAATACGGCGCCGCCTATCCCGAACTCGAGACCAATCGCGAGCGTGTCCTCCAGGAATGCCAAAAAGAAGAAGAGAAGTTCGGCAAGACATTGGAAAAAGGCCTCCGCGAACTCGAGAAGATGCTCGTCAAGGAGCCGCTCAACGGCGAGCAGGCATTCCAACTCTTTTCGACGTACGGGTTTCCGCTGGAGCTGACCGAAGAACTTCTCCGCGAACGTGGGCAAGCCGTCGATCGTGCCGCCTTCCAGGCCGAATTCAAAAAGCACCAGGACCTCTCCCGTGCCTCGGCCGGGACGTTCAAGGGGGGATTGGCCGACCATTCCGTCGAATCGACGCGCCTGCATACGGCGACGCACCTCCTCCAGCAGGCCCTCCGACAGGTCCTCGGCACGCACGTTGAGCAGCGCGGCTCGAACATCACCGCCGAACGCCTCCGCTTCGATTTCCCGCATCCGCAAAAGATGACGGATGATGAACTTCGTCAGGTCGAGCAGATCGTTAACGATGTCATTGCCCGCGACCTGCCTGTGCACGCCGAAACAATGACCGAAGACGAGGCGAAGGCGCGCGGAGCCATCGGTGTTTTTACGGACAAGTACGCCCAACTTGGCGGCAAGATCAACGTCTATTTCGTGGGGGATTTTTCCAGCGAAGTCTGTGGCGGTCCCCACGTCGCGCGAACGGGGGAGTTGGGCGGGTTCAAGATCATTAAGGAAGAAGCTGTTTCGGCCGGGGTCCGGCGGATCAAGGCGGTGGTGGGGAAATAGCTGCTTGAGATGAGCAAAAACCGTCTTTCCACTTGACAGAATGACGGTTTTTTACTACATTGTGCCGTCAAAGGGAGGAATCGTCCATCATGAGCAAGAAGCCTGCGTCGCCGCCGTCTGCTGGTACCACACTCGTCGTCGCCGTCAACTGGTCCCACGATGAGCCGATCGATGCCCGCCGCCTCAACGAGGCGTACGCCCGGGTCGATCGGGCCCGGTCGCACCACCCGCTCGACGTCCTCACGGGGGGAGGCCTGCCCCAGGCCACCAACCTCGAGCGGTCGCCCAACGACGACGGCTGGACCATCCTCGTCGCCGAGTCCCAGGTCACTGAGGCCCAGCAGGACTGGGTTCGCCGGCACTGGCGCGAGGCCGAGGAAGAGCTGGGTACCTACAACCGCATCTTCCAGGTGCCCCCGACCGAGGTCGCCACGGGTTCGGTTGATGGCTCGTTTCAGGTCAAGGGGTTGGCCCGTATGTATGGGATGGAGCAGATGCTCCTCCTGATCAGTCACCTGGCCGAGGCCGTTGACACCGTGTCGAAGATCGTAGACCTCTGCGATGCGATCTCTCCAATGGTCGCGCGTAACGCGGCGTACGGGAATGGTTCCTACGGAACCTGGATGATCGTTTTCGGCAGCGTCCCCGCTGCGGAGCCTCACGTCCTCGACCGGATCGTCACCCGCGCCTACAACGAATTCGCGTCTCCCGCGCAACGTACGCAGCTCCTCGCCTTCCTCGACCCTGCCTGACCGTTCACACCGCCCCGTCCTGCGGCGCATCCGCCTCGCTGGGCGGTTTTTTCTTGTCTGGGGACTCGCTCCCTTGACCATGAAACCGTTTTTTGCTACAGATCCACGACGAAAGCGAGACAAGAAATGACCCAGGATGCCGCATCTTCCCACCCTCCGAGCTTCCGCGTGATCCTCCTCGACTGGGATTCGAGCGACGAGGCCTGCGCCCGTTCCGTCGATGCCGCCATGCTCGTGATCCAGAAGAAGGGGAAGGTGGCGCGCCTCACCCGCTTCGATGACGGGACCGGAACGCGGATGGTGGCCGTCGCGGATCGGCCGCTCTTGAGCAGGTACAGGTGCTGGCTACGTGAGCAGCGTTCCGGCGGGGTCGACTGCGGAAAGCGGACCGTCTTCGGGATGGAATACCGGGTTCCTGTTCGGATCCCGCTGCGGATCACGATCAATCCCCATCCGTTCCGCCACGTCACCCTCAAGCGTGGGATCGGCGCGCTCACGCAAGCCTCGACGAATCGGCTGCTCGGCCTGCTGATCCTCACGGTCTCTGATTCGGAGCGCTTGAGGGGACTGTGTGTCCGCGTGTCGCCGCCGCTCGCTGCCAAGGTCGATTTCGATCGCGGTGCGGCCTACGCCTGGCACGAGATCTTCCGGCACGGTCGTGCCCCGTACCGCCGTCAGGCTCAGCTCGTCGCGCTCGTGTATAACGAATGCGTGTCGGGTGACCAGATCCGTCTGTTCGACGAGTTCCTCGAGCCCTGAGCCGCTTGTCGGAATTCCAGTGCCCGTACCCGGTGATTCAGCGAGCCTATCCGCCTTCCTCGGCGGTTTTTTCTCGCCCTCCTTCTTGACGAAATGATCCTTTTTTGCTATGCTCGACCGTCACCAACGGAGGACTTCCATGCCCCAGCCCGCCATCGCCACCACGCTCGTCGTCGCCGTCACCGGATCCTTCCTTGACCCGGCCTATCCGGCCAAGCTCGATGAGGCGGTCGACCTGGTCATCACCGCGTTGGGCGTCAAACCCAAGTTCACCCCGGACGATCTCCAGGGGGTCGCGCCGGTCCTGCTGGTCTCCGGCCGCAAGCTCGACGAAGCCGACGTGGCGTGGGTCTGCGCTCACTGGACCGACGCGCCCCTGCTCCCGTCCGGCAACCGTCAGTTCCACCTGCCTGTGACGACCGGGCCTCGTGCGTACCGCCTCAAGCGGCAGCCCAGGTCGAATGAGCTTGCGCTCGATGTTCGGCAGAAGCTGGACCTCGGCAAGCGCCTGGCCGTCGTCGTCTGCCTTCTGCCCGATGTGATGGCTCTCTGTCGGGAGGTCTCGCCCGCCTTCACCTCCTTGGTCGCGTTCAGCGATCCCGCCTATCCGGCGAGCGCCAACGCGCAGACGGGCTGGGGGAACGTGGTCGATCGGGCCCTGTCCATGAAGAGCTATGACGTCCTTGACCGGATCGTTACCTTCGTTCTCAACCGGTATGGGGAGCGTGCCGAGCCGGCCGCCCTGAACGCGATCCTCGCGTTCCTCGACCCGGTCTAAGCTCGTCCTGCCGCGGAGGGCGCCCCCTGCCTCTTTGGCAGTCTTTTTTTGCTTGAGCTTCGAGAGCTTTTTTCACTAAATATAGGCAAATGCATTGTTTTATACTTGACGGCCGGTGTTTTTTCTGCTACAATAATCCGTCGCCCCTCCTTCTTCAGGGTGAAATGCTCCGCACAGGGGCAGAAAGGCCATTGCGCCATGACGATTCCGTTGACTGGCAGTGTTCTCGGAGATCCCGCCCTCGATCACCTCCGGGCGACCCTCATTCCGTGCCCTCCGCACGGCCTGTTCGCCATGATCGAGCAGTTCAACGCGTCCCTCGGACGGTCTCGCGAGATGAGGTGCCCGCCCCCCGTGGCCGAGCACGCGCCACTCCTTCATCCGGATGGCACGCCCTTCCTGGCTCTCGTCTCCCGGCAGCTCTCCGCCTACGAGCGCGCTTGGCTCGAGCGTGCCATCGCCGACCTCCCGGACGCCTACGGGTTCTCGGTCCTGATTCCGCTCGCTGTGAACCTGGCGAAGCCGGTCGACTCCGGCTACCTGCGGGTCCGTATCGTGCCCCACGGTTCCCGGTTCGATGGGGTTCCCACTCAGGAGGACTGGGACTGGGCCGGTGAGCCGATCCGCCTTGCTCATCCCGGCTGTGATCCGAAGTTCACGGTCCCCGTTTGGGGTGCCAACGTTGGCTACCTGGCACCTCGCGAGTTGACGCAGGTTGACATGGCGAGGATTGGCCGTTTCCGTTCGAGTCCTTCCTCTTGCGCCGATCCCCACGTTCGGCCGGTCACGGGGCTTTCGAGCGTCTTCGTGGACATCCGCGATGACCAGTCCCTCAGTCCCGTCTCCTGACCGCGGCGGCCCCGATCCCCATCGGAGCTGCCGTGTCTTTTTTTGCAGACCCTTGCCAATTTCCCCGTCTTTCGCTACACTCCCCGCACTTATTCATCTTTGACGTTTCCTAGGCATTTTGCTCCCTTTCCGCCCTTTTCCTCGGATTCCGAGGCAAGGAAGGGGAAAACGTCGAGAAAAAAGGGAATTCTCATATGGCACAAACGCCTTCGTTGGTGGACTTGTTGAAGGCGGGCGCCCATTTCGGCCACCAGGCCTCGAAATGGCACCCGCGCATGAAGAAATACATTTTTGGCGAACGCAACGGGGTTCACATTTTGAACCTCGAGGCGACGCAGACGGCTCTTGACGAGGCGACCTCGTTCGCGAAGAAGACGGCCGCGCGTGGGGGAGTCATCCTCTTCGTCGGCACCAAGAAGCAGGCGTCCGCGCTCGTCGAACAGGCCGCCCAGGCCTGCTCGATGCCGTACGTCCACAACCGCTGGCTCGGGGGCACGCTCACCAACTTCTCGAGCATCGCCCAGACCGTCCGCCGCTTCAAGGATCTCAAGCGCAAGCAGGAAAAGGGCGAGCTTGCCAAGTACACCAAGTTCGAGCAGCTCAAGATGAACGAACAGATCAAGCTCATGGACCAGAGCGTCGGCGGGATCCAGGACATGGCCCGCATCCCGGAAGCGGTCATCATCTTCGACATCCGCAAGGATAAGACGGCCCTCGCCGAAGCCGCCCGCCGTGGCGTCAAGGTGATCGCCCTCTGCGACTCGAACGTGAACCCGACCCAGGTCGACTACCCGGTCCCGGGCAACGACGACGCCGTCAAGACCATCGAGCTCATCGCCCAGGCCTTCTCGGCCGCCATCAAGGAAGGGCATGACGAATGGGAAAGCGCCCGCGCCCGCTTGGGCACGTCCCTCGTCCAGCCCGCCACCCCGAAGGCCTAAGCGTCTTCTGTCCGCTCATTTTTCTCCCTTTGTTTTTTCCCCTATGATTACCGCCCAATTGGTCGCTGACCTGCGCGCCCGTACCGGGGCTGGGATGATGGACTGCAAGGTTGCCCTGGAAGAAGCCAACGGCAACCTCGAGACGGCCATCGAGGTCCTCAAGAAGCGCGGCGCCATCAAGGCCGCCAAGAAACAGGCCGAACGGACCGCTTCCGAAGGCCTCATCGTCACCTACGTCCACCACAACGGCAAGCTCGCGGCCATGCTCGAGCTCGCCTGCGAGACCGACTTCGTGGCCCGCAACGAGGAGTTCCGCGCCTTGGCCAACGACTTGGCCCTCCAGGTCGCCGCCTGCGATCCGCAGTACGTGAGCCCGGACACGATCCCGGCCGAAGAGGTCGAGAAGAAGCGCAACGAGTTCCTCGCCGAACTAGCCGAGGACAAGAAGCCGGAAGAGATCAAGCAGAAGATCGTCGAAGGCAAGCTGAACAAGTGGTACAGCGACGTCTGCCTCACCAAGCAGGCCTTCATCAAGGACGAGGAGCAGGTGGTCGAAAAGCTGATCGAGGCGCTCGTCGCCAAAATCGGTGAGAAAATCGTCCCAACCCGCTTCACGCGCATGGTGATGAATGCGGTCAATAAGAATACGTGCTAACCACATCAAAAACACTTGCTTCGGCGAGTGTTTTTGGTTTTATCTCTTGACAGGAATGCCAAAAATTGTTAAGCAGCGCAGGTCTGAACGCGCTCATTCAAGACGCGAAAGGTAAGGGATGTCATGCGAAAAGAAGAGAGACCCAAGACGCTCACCGAGTTCGTTCTCGACAGGCTCCTTCTCGTCGGGGGATCGAGCGACGGTATCTCGCTTCTTCTCGAAAAGTACTTCGAGGGGAAGCCTGAGGCGGAGGTGCGTGAAGGGCTCGCGTGCCTGCTGTTGATCGCGAAGGAGAACATCGGGCCTCGCTCGGTGATCCTCGAGTACGTGATCGCAGCAGCCGAACGAGTTGGTTTTCGCCTGGAGCCGAACGAATCGCTCTTCGGGGTGTTCCTGGATGAGGCGAGCCAGTTTCTTTCGTCCGATCCGGTGAAGCAACTGGAAGAGGGGCTGGTCGCTTTCGGCAGGATCGCTCGTCTGTTCCGTGCAACCACGGAGTCCGGTGCCGCGTTCGGTCCCGCGATCATTCGATGGCTTCAGGCTTGCGTCGAGAAGCCGTTCATGTGGATGGCGGCAGTCGCCCACTTCGATCAAGGTGGGCTGGCGCGGCACGGTCTGACGTCGGAAGATGCGCGCCCGATGGCGACGGGAAATGTCGGCCTGGGTGCGTTGTATCGGGAGCACTGCCGAGAAGCAGTGTCCCGCTACGAGCGTCGAGAGGAACCTGGTTTCTTGGCTGCGGTGCGTACGCTGTCTGGAGAGGGGAAGGGCCCCAGCCTTCAATCGGCCTATCATCGGGCGCGTGAGGCGGGGTGTTATATTCCGATCGATCTGCCTCACTTGTGGGGTCAGGACCCGACCCCGAACGCGTTTCTGTTCAGGCCGTGTCCTACCAGGGAGGCGATTCTCACGCAGCTCTTCGGTGATCGGGCAAGGGACCCGGACTTCGTCCTGCCAATGCGCGCGGAGATCAAGGATCAGCACGGTTATCCCGACAAGATCCGCTTCTATGACGCGGTTAAACTGACTCCTGAAGGGGATGTGCACTACGTGAATGATCCCGAAGCTCAGCGAGTCGCAGAGGTCTTTCTTTCGCGCGGACACTGGCAAGAGGCGATGTATGCCATGTATCTCCTGACTCCCTCCCCGCCCAAGCAGAACCGGCATTTGAGTGAGTATCGGGTCAGGCGTCTGTCCGGTGCGCTCCTGCCCGCCATGTGCATCGCTGAGCGGGAGGGTCGATTGGCAGTCGCTGCCGCGCTCGGCCAGGCAATCCTCGCACGCGACAGTCTGGCCAAGCGGGAATCACACGAATTCCTGACGCTCGAGGCGACGTGTAGGGATATCTACAGCAAGCCGCTGTGGAAAGAGCTCGGGGCGCTTGAGGCGGAGATCCACAGGTTCGAGCATCCCGAGTCATTCGATGATCAGCTGTACCACAGCGCGCCGAAGGAGATGTACGAGCGCCGTGATGCGCTCAACGAGCGGCTGCAAGATCGGACCGAGCCCGAGCGCCTCTTCAACGTGTTCGTGGCCCGCATCGGGGCTCTGCTTGATGGCGTCATTGAGCGGGGCGAGTGTCTCGAACTCGACGTGCTCTAAGCTTCCGACGGGTAACCGGCCCACACGTTCTTGTGTGGGTTTTTCATATGTATTAGGTGCACGTGCCGCGTGTGTCTGCTATAGTGTCAGCGAGTTATGTCTGCCCCTTCCTTTTCTGGAGCCTCCTTCCAACCAACCGAACCGTCCTGGACGGGTCCGCGCCCCTCGTTTAATCCCGTTGAAGGGCCGAAGCATTTGCAACGTTGGATTTGCGATGATAGCAACCGTTGCACGCCCTATGTCCAAGAGAGCTTCACCGACAACATCAACTGGCGCATCTTCCGCATCATGGCCGAATTCGTGGAGGGATTCGAATTCTTGTCGAAGCTGAAAAAGGAGGTCACATTTTTTGGGAGTGCCCGGGCCATCGTCGGGTCGAAGCCGTATGAGCTGGCGAAGAAATTGGCCTTTTTATTAGGAAAACAGGGATTCACGGTCGTCACGGGCGGTGGGCCGGGGATCATGGAGGCCGCGAATTGGGGGGCGTATGAGGCGGGCGGCGAATCGGTGGGCCTCGATATCGCCTTGCCGATGGAGCAACGGCGCAACCAATATGTCCGCCGCGCGATGGCCTTTAACTATTTCTTTACGCGCAAGGTGATGCTGTCGGCGTCGGCGCAGGCGTATGTCTTTATGCCAGGTGGGTTCGGCACGCTGGATGAGCTCTTCGAGGTTGTAACCCTCATCCAGACGCAGAAGATGTCGCGGAGTGTGCCGGTCGTGCTGGTGGGGAGCGCCTTTTGGGCCCCCATGCTCGCCTGGATCAAGGAGTCTATGTGGCAAGAGGACCGGTACATCTCGAAGGAGGACCTCGCCATCTTCCAGGTCGTCGATACGCCGGAGGAGGCCTGCGCGATCATCGCGAAGACGAAGGAACGGACGTTGTAAGGAGCCCATGGAGGCTCTTTATGTTTGTTCATCCCACCGTTCGCCGTCGGATCGCGATACTCTCTGCCAATCCAATGCAGACCGACAGCGAGAGCAAGGAAGACGCGGCCGCGCTCAGGAACGGCATCGGGATCCCCGTGATCGGGAGGATCCCCAGGTTCATCCCGCCGTTCACGAAGACGTGAATAACGAGGATGCCAGCTGTCCCGACGAGGAAGAGGGCGGCGAAATCATCTTCCGAGCTATAGCCGATCCAGAGCAAACGACTGATGACGAGGGCGTACAGGGTAAGGGTGAGGGCGGTCCCGAGGAAGCCGAGTTCTTCGCCAAGGACGGAGAAGATGAAGTCGGTCGAGGCTTCGGGGAGGAAGCGCAGCCTGGCCTGTGAGCCCTCTCCCAGTCCTTTTCCGAACCAGCCGCCCGAGCCGATCGCGATGCGGGCTTGGCGCGCGTTGTAGCCGACGTCTTGGGTGTCGCGTTCGGTCTGGAAGAAGGTCAAGATGCGGTCGCGCTGATAGGGCTGCAGGGCGAATTGCCAAGAGAGGCCTCCAACCAGGGCCCCGGCGAGGGGGAGGATGAGCCAGGCGCGTCGTGGCAGGCCTAAAAAGAGGCACAGGATGAGCCAGGTGCCCACCATGACCATGGCGGAACCTAAGTCTGGCTGCAGCAAAACCAGGCCCAAATAGAGCCCCGTGGCGAGCCCGCTGAGGCCGAACATCCGCCAAGTGAGCTGCCCTCGGGCCCTACGGGAGAAAAACGCGGCCAAATAGAGAACGAGCAAGACTTTCGCGGCTTCGACAGGCTGAAATGAGAACGAGCCGAACTGGAACCAGCCGGCCGTGCCATTCACGCGCGTCCCGAAGATGAGGACGGCGCCCAGTAATCCTAGACCGAACAGGTACCCGATGAAGCCAAATGAGCGGGCGTGGCGATAGTCCATCCAGACCAGTCCCGCACCCACGCAGAGGCCTAGGAACCCCGCGACGAGTTGCTTCTCGAGGCGTAGGGACGAAGTCTGCTCCTGTGAGATGCCAATGCTGTAGATCAGGAGGCAGCCGAACGCACTCAACCCCAGCACCCCGAAGAAGAGGAGCCAGTCGAAACGTTCGAAAAAGGCAAGCCAGCGGCGCATGGAAGGAGTGTAGCGGAGTGGGGGATGGGTTGCGAATAGTAACGGGAAACGATCCTTCAGGCCTTGACAAAGACGGAAAGATCCGGTAGGACGGACGCGAAAAGCGTTCCCAATGCGGAGGTGAACCGTGTTCAGAGAATATGTCATCACGTTCGCGACCCCCGGACCTGCCGTCGCAGAGATCCTGATCGGGCTCTTTCGACGTCTTGGCTGCCACATCGTCGAAAGAGGGTTCGATTATCTGGTCTCGCATGACGCCGTTCGCCATGACGACGGCCGTCCCCGTGTCATTCCGTTCCCGAAGCCAGAACACCAGGACTACGAACGGCAAATGACGTACTTCCTCACTGGCGCCATTATCGGGTATGTCGGCACGACGAGAGACCTCAACCCTCCGTTCTTCGCCTTCCTCGCGGCGCTGAATGCGGCGGTCCCGTTGCCGCCGATGCCCGACTCACCCCCTCAAGATCCGCCGATCTCGGATCCTCCAAGGCGGGGCTGAAGCCTCCCCATTCGTCCATGTTGCCACCGCCGGGCACGTGGGCTCTTTTTTTCAACCACCCATTTCAAAAAAGCATCTCGGAAGAGGGTCTTCTTTCGTGTTCGGCTGATGCCTCGCTAGGTTCCGGGCAGCGTCCGAAACGTTTCCGGATCCAGGAGCGAAATGAACGGCCGTACCTCAACCGAGTTCACGCCAATGGGATTTTCCGGCCAAACAAGGGCAATGGTCTGACTTGCGCCGGCAGATACGGAGGGGAGCGTAAGTCGGTTGATCCCGACGACAAGATCGCCACGCTTGAGGAGGGTCAACAGTTCGACGTTGCGGTAGGAGAAGCCCGATGGATTACGCAGCGTATAAGTGCTTTGCCCCAGCGTCTTCCCTTCCAATTCAAGGTTGCTCGTATAGCTCGCCCGATCCGCGACGATCGCGGAATGGCGTTCTTTGAAGGCGGGATAGTTCCCCTCCGTCACGTAGGGATCGATGCGTTTCCATTCGGTTGTCTCGATCGAGAGGGAAGGGGTACGCAAGGAAGCGCCTTCCCAGCCCAGTTCGGTGAGGAGGCGGGCTTCTCCCGGAAGGACGGCGGCGCGCCGGAGCGGCGTTTCGGTCGACCCATCTCGGAAACGATATTGAATGACCGCCCACCACAAGGGATTCGGATTATTGACGGGCGCGAACACCTGTTGGCGCGTTCCGCCAAGGGGAAGGATCGTTGTCCCGCCGGGCTCGAGCGGGGCCGGAGCGCTCAGCCGGTTCGCCTCTTCGGTGACGGCGGTTTCAGCCATGCGTTGCACGTAACGCTGCTCTTTCGGATACGAGAGCGCGTACGCATCGAACAACGTCCAGAGGCCGTACCCCCACGTTAAAACAGACCAGCCAATCAGCGCGCCATACCCAAGCGTTCGCAGGGTTAGGCGATTCTTGACCCACCAGCGGGCGGCATTCAATTCCTGCTGGCTGTGGCCGCTGCCGATTCGGTCTGAAGCGTCGTAGGGCATAGGTGGGGAATGAGGGAAGTGTAGCAGAGAAGCGCCCTCATTGGCGATGCCGTCTAGGCGTGTTTTCCACACCGACATCCCCTTGACGCGCCCCTCCTCCTCGGCGTGCCGTTCTGCTAAGCTTGGCTCGAATTCTATGTCAGACAAAGACCTTTCCGCCAAAAAAGACGCCTACGGCGCCGACCAGATTTCCGTCCTCGAAGGGCTCGAACCGGTGCGCAAGCGTCCCGGCATGTACATCGGTTCCACGGGTCCCGATGGCTTGTTCCATTTGCTCCGCGAGATCGTCGACAACTCGTTCGACGAGGCCATGGCGGGCCGGTGCGACACCATCACGATCTCGCTCCTCCCGAACGATTACGTGTCAGTTTCCGATAACGGCGCCGGTATCCCTGTCACGATCCACAAACAATATGGCGTCTCTGCCCTCGAGCTGGTTCTTACGAAGCTGCACGCCGGTGGCAAGTTCGGCGGGGAAGGGAGCAGCTACAAGATTTCCGGTGGGTTGCACGGGGTGGGCGCGTCCGTCGTGAACGCCCTTTCCGACCATCTCGAGGCCGTCGTCGAACGCGACGGCGAGATGTGGAAGCAGGAATTTGAACGCGGCATCGCCAAATACAAGGCCAAGAAGATCGGCACCAGCCGCCGTCACGGCACGACGATCATGTTCAAGCCGGATGCGACGATCTTTACGCAGGGCACGTCCTTCGATTACCAACGCGTCATCGACCACTATCGCCAGCAGTGCTACCTCACGAAAGGCATCCGCCTGATCGTCGAGGACCATCGCAACGAGGGCGGCAAGAGCGTGTACGGCTTCTATTTTGAAGGGGGAACCGCCTCGTACGTCGGCTTCCTGAACTACAACAAGCAACCGAAGCACGAGAACATCTTCCTCGTCGAGAAGCAGGAGGGGCAATCTGAAGTCTCCGTCGCCATTCAATACACCGACGACTACCAGGAGACTCTCTATGCGTTCACCAACAACATCATCAACCCAGAAGGCGGCACGCACGTGCAAGGCTTCCGCGCCGCGCTCACCCGCGTCCTGAATAACTACGCTCGCAGCAAGGGGTTCCTCAAGGAGAAGGAAGACAACCTTTCCGGTGAGGACGTTCGCGAAGGGTTGACGGCCGTGATTTCCATCCGTTTCCCCGAACCGCAGTTCGAAGGGCAGACCAAGGCCAAGCTCGGCACGCCGGAGGTCCGCGGCGCCGTCGAATCCATCATGAGCGAGCATTTCGCGATGTTCCTTGAAGAGCATCCGCGTGATGCCGAAGCGATCATCGGGAAGTGCGTCCTGGCCCAGCGCGCTCGTGCGGCTGCCCGTGCCGCTCGTGACACGGTATTGCGTAAAGGTGCTCTCGAAGGCCTGACGCTTCCTGGCAAGCTGGCCGACTGTTCGTCAAAAGACCCTGCCTCCAGCGAGCTCTTCATCGTTGAGGGAGACTCCGCAGGCGGGTCCGCCAAACAGGGTCGCCATCGCGAAACGCAAGCCATCCTCCCGCTCAAGGGAAAGATCCTCAACGTCGAACGCGCACGTCTCGACAAGATGCTGGCGAACAACGAGATCAAGAACATCCTCATCGCCCTCGGGACGAACATTGGCGAGATGTTCGACATCGCCAAGCTCCGCTACCACCGCATCATCATCATGACCGACGCCGACGTGGACGGGGCGCATATCCGGACGCTGCTCCTCACTCTGTTCTATCGATATTTCCCGCAGCTGATCCACAATGGGCATGTGCTCATCGCCCAGCCGCCGCTCTATCGCCTCGCTTCCGGGAAAGATGTCCGCTACGCCTACAGCGACGAAGAGCGTGACCGTGTCCTCACCGATCTCCTGAAAGCGAAGGAGGAGCGCGCCAAAAAGCGCGGCAAGAAAGACGAGAAGGAGGAAGAGACCGAATCCACGGAAGGGATCCTTGAGGAGGCGGCGAACGAAGAGGGGACAAAGAAAATCGGCGGCATCGAGGTCCAGCGTTATAAGGGTCTCGGTGAGATGAATGCCGAACAGCTCTGGGAGACCACCATGGACCCGCAGACCCGCCTCATGAAGGTCGTAACGGTCGAAGACGCGGTCAGCGCTAACGAAGTCTTCGAGGTCTTGATGGGTGCCGACGTGGCCCCTCGCAAGAAGTTCATCCAGACGAACGCGAAGAACGTGCAGAACTTGGACGTGTAAGGGTGACAAAGAACGAGCCACCAGGCAGCTTGCCGGGCGGCTCGTTTTGCTTCTGGGGGTTTTGCCCCTTCCTTCGTTCCGTGTTACCTTGGGTTTATGGAGGCGAAAGATGTCCTGCAGCGGTGCCCGCTGTGCCATGAGTCGTACCAATCCAGTGCGGTTTTTGCGCTTGATGGGCAAAAGCGCAAGGTCTACCACTGCTATTGCCACGCCTGCAAACGGGCCATGCTGGCCGTCCTCTTCGAGGCTTCCGGCTGGCTGAGCTCGATCGGGATGCTGACCGAATTCACGGCCGCCGAGGCCCGGCGGGCCGCCAAATTGGGGGTCGTGGACGGGGACGTCTGCCTGCAGGCCCACCGCTATTTCGCCGAGGAGAGCCAGGCCTTTTGCGCGTTTTTGCAAAAACAGGCGAAAAACCCGTCCTCCTTTGGCTCTTGACGAACCACGGGATTTCCTCTAACCTAACGGCACTTTCCGTATTTGTATGAACTACACGTTATCTGCCACCAAGCGCACGAGCCTCGGCCGCCGCGCCAAGGACGAACTCGCGAAGATGCGCATCCCGGGCGTCCTCTATGGGCAAGGGATCGAATCCCAAGCCGTCTCCTTCCCGAAGACGGAGTTTAACCGTGTCTACGCCGCCGCTGGCCGTTCCAGCCTCGTCGACGTCAGCATCGAGGGTGCGAGCGCCGTTAAGGCCGTCATCAAGGCGATCCAGGTGGACCCGCTTACGATGCAGCCGATGCACATCGACCTTTACCAGGTGCGCATGGACAAGATGATGACCGTCGAGGTCCCGCTCAAGTTCGTCGGCGAATCCGCTGCCGTCAAGGTCGCGGCCGGGACGCTCATCAAGTCGATGGACAAGGTCACGGTTGACTGTTTGCCGGGTGACCTCCCGCACGAGATCGAGGTCGACCTCTCCAAGCTCGCGACGTTCGACGACGCGATCACGGTTGGGACGCTCCCGCTGCCGAAGGGGGTCACGGTCCGGGGCGAAGCGGGGGCGACCATCGCCACCGTCGCCGCGCCGCTCACCGAAGAGCAGCTCAAGAAGCTCGAGGAATCTGCGGTCGGAGACGTCACCGCCGTCAAGAGCGATGTGGACGAGAAGCGCGCCGCCAAGGAAGCGGCCGCCAAGGAAGCCGAAACCAAGAAAGACGGCAAGAAATAAGATCAAGGAAGGCAGGCCGCGTGGCCTGCCTTTTGTTTTGTGGAGCCCATTGCTAGAATCCCTCCATGCGCCCCACCTCTCCTGCGCGGACCCGTTCCCTGCGCCTTATCGCTTTAGCCGTCGGTTCCTTTGCCGTTCTTGCCGTTGCCTTGGGTTTCATCATTCATGCAATCCTGACCGGGCAGACGCGCCAGTTTTCTGATGGGGTGACGCCGACCTCTACGGTTCCGGATGTTTCCGGAACGAATTCTTCGACGGCCGCCCTCGTGCCGCGGCGTTTGGATGGGGTAATGGTGAGCCCCTCGGTGGCGATGCTGCGTCCGTGGGCCTTCACGATCGATATCCAGAGCGATGCGCGTCCCACAGAGGGGTTGCCGGATGCCTCCGTGGTGATCGAAGCGCCGGTCGAAGGGGGAATCACGCGTTTGCTGGCCTTGTTCGATCCGATGACGACGACCACGCGGATCGGGGCGGTCCGGAGCGCGCGGCCGTATTTCGTCGAGTGGGCGGGGGCGTGGAGGGCTGTCTTTGGGCATGTCGGTGGGAGTCCGGAGGCTCTTGAGCGGTTGGCGCGTACGCCCAGCAGCACAGTCCTTGATCTGAATGAAATGACTCGTGGCGCGAATGCCTTCCGACGGGATCCGGCGCGTGTGGCTCCGCATCAGGTGTTCACGACCCCGGAACGGTTTTCGGGTTTCTTGGGGCCGGTGGCGACTTCGACCGTCCAGATCGCTTCTTGGCGGTATACGTCGGAACCGGTGCCGACCTCCACGGCGGTTGGCGTTTCACCGCGCGTGCCGTATGGAGGATCGTATTCGGTGCGTTGGGTCCATGAGCCGGCCCGGAACGCGTATCGCCGTGTCCAGGCGGGGAAGGCGCTTTCCGCTCAACCGATCTATGCGACGAACGTTGTTGTCTTGAAGACGGATGCCACGATCTTGGATGATGTTGGTCGTTTGCAATTGCGGACAACGGGCGGTGGGGAAGCGGTGATCTATCGAGACGGCAAGAAGATCATCGGCCGTTGGCGCCGGGCGACGGGCGACCAGCTCTCGTTCGTGGGGACCGATGGGGTTGACCTTACGCTGCGTGCTGGGAATACGTGGATCGAGGTGACGACCGATGACCGGGTTTTTGCGGGGCTCGACCTATAGCCCGTGGCTTTGGTATGGTGGGAGCGTATTTTTATTCTTTTGCTTGCCGTATGAAACGTGACAAGATCCTCTTTTGGGTGACGACGGGGCTGATTTTTCTCTTTCAGGGGGTGTTGGAGGTGGTCTTTTCCCAATCGGAGATGGCGAAGGAGTCGATCCGCGCGCTGGGATATCCTGACTATTTTGGGGTGATGCTGATGGTCTTTAAGGTGTTGGGCGTGTTGGCGCTCGTGATCCCTTCTGTCCCGGCGCGGGTGAAGGAGTGGGCGTACGCGGGGTTTGGGATCGATTTTATCGCGGCGTTCGTGAGCATCCTGGCGGTGAATGGACTCACGGGAGACGTGATCGCTCCAGTGGTGTTTATGGGCCTCTTGGTCGGGTCGTATACGGCGTACCATCGGTTGCAGGGGAAGAAGGCTTGATGAGAAGAAAAAGACAGCCGCTGGGGCTGTCTTTTTGTTTTTCTGTGGGCCCACGTATGCGTATGAGCTATCGTAGGCCATGCCCCGCGTTTCCTGGTCGGGCGTATCTTGAGGGCCGGCGCACGAGGTGTTGCAAGATGGTGGCGAGCATCTGTTCGCTTGGGTTGCTGTCGCGCCCGATTCTTGCCAGACGCCTTTCCGCCTGTCGAATCGCCTGATGTTGGATATGATCGCGTGCCCTTCCATTCCAGGGGAGATCTGTCAGGTGATTGGGGGCGCTGCGGTCATTAGGGGGATTTAGATCGCCGTCAATCTCGGTGAGAGACCGTTGACGAGCGCCTCAAAAAATGCTAGGTTCAGGACGCAAAAGGAGGGATCTGATGAACCCTACGACGATCTGCATCCTGCTCGGCATCGGCGAGACGGTTCTGTTCCTGGCCTTGTGCTGGTTCGTCCGGCGGGGGTATCGGGAGGCTCTGGCCGACCTTCGTGACTCCCATCGGCGCTCTTCCATGCCTCCTCCGGTGACCGTTCCGTTGCCTTCATCCGATGATGACGTGGATGACCTGCCCACGGCGCTTGAGGGGAGGGTGAGCAAGCTGGGCCTCGTCTATTCTAAGCCGCTGAACGGTGATGCGGCCCTCTGTCTCGATAAGGACGCGCATCCGGGTTTCAGCTACGTCAAGGGGCGCCCCTTGGCATTGGCTACCTGCAACCGGTGCATCGCCGCGGACCTGCGGATGGTCTATGGGGGGAAGGCGGATTTCTTTGAAGGGTGTCTCGGCTGCTACTGCTTCACCTGCGGCAAAGGCATCGTTTCTAACCATCGCCTGCCGCAGGAGATCACGCCGCAAGAGCGTTCAGACCTGTTCCTGCTGCTCAGGCGCTGGGAGCGGCCGCGGCCGGCCCTGGCTCTGGTGGTGAGCCTGCCCATGGTCGCGCGGAATACCGTGGAGCCTAGGGAATCTCCGGATTCCTCTGCTGAGACCCCGCCGACAGGCTGAGGACTTCTGTACGGAGGCTGTGTGTGCTGACGGCGTTCACCCCCTACGGGTTGGAGGCCGTTTTTTATGCGCAAGCGTATGCCGCGAAAAAAAGTCGTTTCGGGAAGGATGAAAAATCTGGCCGTGCCACGGCCGGTCGCTCGCGAACGACGTGCTACGTAAAAACTCGCTTGGGTAAGCGAGTTTTTACGTGGTGGACGTTGCTGGGATCGAACCAGCGACCTTTCGAATGTGAATCGAACGCTCTAACCAGCTGAGCTAAACGTCCGGAAAGCCCCCCGAGCATAGCCAATCGGTCGCCGTTTGGCAAGCGCTTGGGAGGTCGGTATGCTCGAGGCATGTCACGCGTCTTGCTGGCGGAACGAATTCGAGAAACGGAGCTTATCTTAGGGAAGAATATGGCCAAAGAGGCGGTTCGGACAGCGAGTCGTGAACTCTGGGCCTGGCTCATGAATGAGTCCCCGGTTTGGGTGGCGAGCCATGGAGCCGAAATCATTCCGACGAGCGTAAACCGGCGGTTCTTGCGGCTGCGGACGCGTTTGGAGACGGGAGAGCCGATAGCGTATGTGATCGGCTTCGCGCCGTTTTGCGGACGGAGGTTTCGGGTTTCGCGGGCGACGCTGATCCCGCGTCCGGAAACCGAGGAGCTGGTGGATCTGGTACTTGCGTTGCCGAACGATACGCTCTTTGTCGATATCGGGACGGGTTCCGGGTGCATTGGGGTGAGCTTGGCGTTGGCGCGTGGCCCGGAGCGAGTCATCCTGACCGATCGGAGCCGGCGGGCGTTGCGCATTGCGGAGGGAAATGCCCAATCGCATTTAGGGGCGGCCGTTAAGCGCCTGGCGCGTCTGCAAGGCTCGCTATTTTTTCGGGTCTTACAGCGGGAGATTCTGAGGCGCGCACCGAAGCGTCTCGTGATCGTTGCGAACTTGCCGTACTTGCCGTTATCCGACCGAAAGACGCTTGCGCGCGGCGTGACGGCGTTTGAGCCGTCGTTGGCCTTGTATGGTGGTCCGCGGGGGGATGAGCTCGTGCGGCGGTTGTTGAAGCAGGTGCGGCGGTTTCAGAACGCGCATCCCGCGATGTTGACCAGCGTCTTTTTGGAGATCGATCCACCGCAGGCAGAGTTGCTATTAAAAGAAGCGGCGTCCCTTTTTCCGACCCATCGATCGGAAATCGTGCGCGATGGGTTTGGGCGAGAACGGTTTTTGGTGATTCGGTAAAAAAGAGATCGCCGAAGGCGGCGATCAGGAGGATGGGAGGCCCATCCTCGTTTTGTTGGGTTTGTTAGCGCCCCTCGTCGGCCATGGGGTCGTCTTCCGCGATGACCAGCCACCACCAGCCGGCCTCACTGCTCGGGACCTCGTTGAGGCTCGGGTGCAGGTGCGTGGCCTGTTCCACGCCGTCCGTGCGTGCGGTACCGATTTGATACCAGCGTTCCGAGGTGCGGTCGCCGAGCCGTCCGAGGCCGATCCATACGGCCATTCCTCGCCCGGCCTGCGTCGTTCGCCACGTGACGGCGAACGACGATGCGTCCCAAACACAACGCGCCTGGACCCTTGTGGAGGCTGTCTCGCCAAACGTCTCCTCCGCTGTCGCTCCTGTGTCCCCTCCGCACGAGGCCTCGTGGGCGCGGAGCGGGGGATACGGCGGGGGCTCCCATCCTCCTCTTCCGGGTACGGAGACGTCGGGTCATCATTGATCCATGCCTCCAGGAGGTGGCGGCGCATTTCCGCCTCCCTTTCTCCCCAGGTCTGGGTCGCGGTACCGGTCGTGTCGTTCTGTTCCTGCATGGCCGTTCTCCGTCGGTCTTCCCCAAAGCGATTTTGGGCAAGATGTTAGGCTAACAGAGGATTCCCATCGTGTCAAGGGGTGGGATTAAAGATATTGGGCGGTCTATTTTTTTCCTCGCTGGGCGCGGCGATTGTTTTTTCTTGCCTTGGTTGACGGATTTCTTGGCAAGGGTTAGCGTAAAATTACGGCTTCGGCCACCCTTATTTTTCTATGTCTCCCGTCCTCCTGGCCCCGGTCGTCCTGCTCACCATGTTGGTGCTGATTGCGGCCTTCAACTACCGTTCTCGGAAACGGATTGAGCGCTACCGGCTCTCCCCTAAATGCGTCCTCGGGGATCCGCAGTTTTGTCGTTCGATGACGGGGATCCTGGGTGATCCGTTCACGGAGGGGAATCGTATCGATACGCTCCAAGATGGGCGCGAGATCTTCCCTGCGATGATTGAGGCGATCCTGGCCGCGCAACGGACGATCACGCTCGAGAGCTTTGTATTCTCATCGGGCGAGGTCTGTTCTTCTATTATTGCAGCGCTGAAGGAGCGGGCCGCTGCTGGCGTGCGGGTGCATGTCACGCTCGATTGGATGGGGAGTTTGGCTCTCAAGGTCCGTCAGTATCGCGACCTGAAGCGGGCGGGGATCCAAGTGGTCGTGCATCGGCGGCTCCATTGGTACAACCTCATGCGGCTGAATAATCGCTCGCACCGGAAGATTTTGGTGATCGACGGCAAGGTCGGGTTCACGGGCGGGGTCGGGATTGCAGACCAATGGCTTCATGCGAGGGATGGAATGCCTCCCTGGCGCGATACGCACTATTGTGTCCAAGGGCCCGCCGTCGCGAAGATGCAAGGCGTATTTTTGGATAACTGGCTGAAGGGGCACGCGCGCGTTTTGGAGGGGGAGCGGTATTTCCCGGCCCTTGAGCCCGTAGGCGACCTGAAGGCGCAGGTATTCTGTAGCTCACCAGTGGATGGGCCCGAGACGGTGCGGCTAATGTACCTGTTCAGCATGGCGTGTGCGCAACGGACGATCCGTATCCTTAATGCTTATTTTGTGCCCGACCGGGCCTGTATCGAAGCGATCCTGCGCGCACGGCGGCGCGGGGTGGATGTCCAGATCATCGTTCCTGGGAAGAAGACGGATCAGCGGTTCTTGCGCTCGGTTTCGCGGGCTGGATGGCGTGACCTGTTGAGGGCGGGGGTGAAGATCTATGAGTACCAGCCTACGATGCATCACGGCAAGTTGTTCATTGTAGATGACTTGTTTGTGAGTATCGGTTCCGCGAACTTCGATGGTCGTTCATTCCTCTTGAACGACGAGATGAACGTGAACGTGTTGGATGAAGGGTTCGCGCGCGAACAGGCCGCCTCTTTCGAGAGGGACAAGGCGGATTCGATTCTGATGACGTGGGAGCGCTGGCAGGCGCGGTCGCTGCTTGACCGCATGCTGGGGTCGATCGGGCAGGTCATCCTCTCGCAGTTTTAAGGGGGATTTGAGCGTGCGCGTGCGTCTGCTATCCTACGGGCATGGTCTCGTCCTTTTTTACGCATCCTGGGTTCGTGTTTGGGGCCGCCGCAGGTCTCTCGTGGCTGGCTCATCGGGTCCGTGCCCCGCATGCGCTTTTCTTGTTAGTGTTCGGGGCGATCCTTGGACGGGATGGGTTAGGTATTTGGGTTGATCTTGCCTCCTTGGACGGATTCATTTCCGTGGGGATCGCGACCCTGCTGTTTTTGGTGGGACTTGAGCTGTCGCCAGGGTTTTTTCGTGAGGTTGGGGCACGTCCCGTTCGCCTTTTTTTGACGACGCTGCTTGTCTTGGGTGGGTTTGGGGTGATTTGGGCCTCCTCGTTCGCGATTCCGGTGACGATGGCGGTTCTGGTTGGTGCGCTGTTCGCGTTCAATAGCACGATGTTGACGTTAAAAGTCTTGGGGGATCGTGAGGAGCTGGGGAAGGCGCACGGTCGGGTCGTGACATCGGTTTTGATCCTGCAGGACGTTGCGGCGAGCTTGCTGCTTGTCTGTGTCGCGGTGTGGGAAGCGATGCAGCATGACGCCGCCTGGACGACGGTCGCGGCCATTTATCTGGCGAAAGTCGCCGTCCTTGGCTTCTGTTCGTGGGCGTTCGCAAAATATCTCTTGAATCGCGTCTGGCGGCAGATCGCGAAGCAGCACGAGGTGTTCGTGTTGGCGGGGTTCGCGTATCCGTTGTTCGTGGGGGCGCTGTTCACTCTTTTTGGCCTATCCGTGGAATTGGGGGCATTGGTTGCAGGCCTATCCTTGGCACATTCGGAATATCGTTTCGAGCTGATGACGCGCATGAAGCCGCTGAAGGAGATCTTTCTGGCGCCATTCTTCTTGGCGATCGGGGCAGGATGGGCCTGGCGATCGTTGGCTGATCTGTGGCCGGCCGTGCTGATCGGGTTGGCACTCTTATGCGTCGTCGGTCCCTTGGTGGTGACGTTCATAATGCGTGGAAGCGGCTATCCGCGCTTGACGGCATTCGCGTCCGCCTTACACCTGGCACAGGGGAGCGAATTCACCTTCCTCTTCCTGACGGTGGCCGCGGTTCCGCTCGCGCTCCCAAGTTCGCTACAGTCTGCTTTATTGTCCGTGGTCATCCTATCCATGGTTGTGGGTTCATTAATCCTCCAGGCGGCCCCGCGTATGCTCTTGTTGGCTCGCCGACGCTGGCCGGAGCGGATGATTATGCGGACGGGTGCGTTTCCGCGTTCGGAAAGCATCCTATTTGGTTGCCATCGGGTCGGAACGGACTTCTTGCCCGTCCTGAAGCGTGCCCGGCGCTCATTTGCGGTTGTGGATATGGATCCGCAAGTCGTCGAGCATCTGCAAGCGCAGGGGATTCGAGCCATTTTCGGCGATATGGGTAACCGCGATCTGCTCGAGAAGATCGGCCTGTCCCACGCGAAGCTCGTCATCTCGACCGTCCCTGAAATGGAAGCCCAGATTATGCTCCTGAAACAGCTCAAACGGCACCGGGCCAAGCCGATCGTGATCCTGGTCGCGCATCAGATCGAGGAGGCCTTGCTGCTTTACAAGCAAGGGGCGACGTATGTCATTTTGCCCCATTTTTTGGGCGGAAATTACGCGTCCCAACTGATTGATGCGCATGGATACGAGGATCCAGAACCGTTTGAGGTCGAACGCTTGCGCCATGTCGAGCATCTGAAGCGGCGCGGGCAGGGGTTGTCCGCGATCGCGCCGAAGACGCGACAAAAAGCCTAGTTTGTTGCCCTTGCTGCGCCGCCTCGGGAGCGCTACACTCGAAGGCGTCTGTTATGGCGCGCCTCATTTCCATCGTGAACCAAAAAGGCGGGGTGGGAAAAACCACCACAGCCATTAATGTTGGTGCGTATTTAGCTGAGCGGGGGAAGTTCGTACTGATCGTGGACCTTGATCCGCAAGCGAACGCGACGTCGGGGTTGGGCATCGACCATCGTTCGCTCGAACGCGGCGTATACGAATCCATCTTATCGCAAGCCTCATTGCGTGAAGTGGTCCTGCCGACTGGCCATGAGCTTTTGAAGGTCGCTCCGGCCACGACGGCCCTTGCTGGCTTGAATATCGAGCTCGTTGACCTCGAGCGGCGCGAATTCCGCTTGCGCGAGGCCCTTCTCGAGATCCGCAACGACTATGACTTCATCCTCATCGATTGCCCGCCGACGTTGGGCCTGATCACCTTGAACGGGCTGGTGGCTGGGGATGAGATCCTGATCCCGGTCCAAGCCGAATATTTCGCCTTGGAGGGGTTGGGGCAGCTGCTTGAGACCGTGCGCCTCGTGAAGGAGGGCTTGCGTCCCGACCTAGGGATTCTCGGGGCGGTCATAACCATGTATGATGGTCGCACCAAGCTTTCGGATGACGTGCTGCAAGAACTCTATAAATACTTCCCGAATACGATCTTCCAGGCCGTGATCCCGCGCAATGTGCGGTTGGCGGAAGCCCCTTCCTTCGGCCGGACGATCGCACAGTTCGATCCCGGGTCGAAAGGAGCCAAGGCCTACGAGCGCCTGGCCCAAGAGATCGTCGAACGGGAACTTGATGGCTTTACCATACGCGCCTTATGATGATGGGAAAACAATCGGGACTCGGTCGCGGCCTCGGCGCGCTCATCCCCGGGAAGACAGTAGCTTCTCCTACGGATGCGGCGGCTCCGGCCGTTGCCCCGAAGCCTGTCGTGCAGGACGAGGCTTCTCCGGCTTCGACGACCGCAAGGCCCGTGGTTTCTGGTCCTCCGCGCCGCACCCTCGCTTCCGGTCTCGCAAATCCTCCCGTTGCCGAAGCGAAAACCGGTCCCCTCGAGATTGCCATCGCCTCGATTGAGATGAATCCACGCCAGCCCCGCCGCCATTTCGACCACGGGCAGATGGATGACCTCATCGTGAGCATCAAGGCCCACGGGATCCTGCAGCCGGTCCTTGTGAGCAAAAAGGCCGACGGGAAATACCAGCTGATCGCCGGTGAGCGTCGTCTCCGTGCCGCGACCATGGCGGGCCTGCTCCAGGTTCCCGCCGTCGTCCGTGAGACGAGCGATCAGGAGCGTCTCGAGCTCGCCCTCATCGAAAACATCCAACGCCAAGACCTCAGCCCGCTTGAAGAAGCTCAGGCCTACGAGGAATTGCACCGCTCCTTCCATCTGACTCAAGATGAGATCGCGAAGAAGGTGGGGAAGAGCCGGTCCCAGGTTTCCAACACGATCCGTTTATTGCAACTTCCGGAACAGATGCAGCAAGCCCTGCTGGAAGGCCGCTTGTCCGCCTCCAACGCGCGGACTCTCCTCGCTCTCGAGGTCGATCACGAACGCGAGAAGCTGTTTGAAGCAATGATTGCCGGTCGCTACACGGTCCGTGAGGCCGAAGAACAGGTCGGCGCGAAAGGGCGCGCCCGTCCACGCCGCCTCATTGACAGCAATATCCGCGCCGCGGAAGAACAGATTCGTTCCTACCTCCAATGCAAGGTGAAGATTCGCCGCCAGGAAAAAGGGGATGGGGAGATCAAGCTTCGGTTCTATTCGGAGGAGGAATTACGGGCGATTTTGGAGAAATTACGTGAAGAATAGCGTGAATCATGAAGAAAATGAGAAAACCCGGGAAACCGGGTTTTATCGTGCCGTTTTCTTCCCTGGCATCATCCCCTCGATCCAGGAGCGGATCCCCGTCTTCGCGTATTGCCGGATCTTCTGTTTGGCGTGGCGGGTCTTGGCGTATTTCATCCAGTCCGCATTCGGGCTCTTGCGGGATTTGTCGACCATGATCTCAACCATGTCGCCGTTTCGGAGTGGATGTTCGAGAGTGACGCGTTCCTCATTGATTTTTGCGGCGATGGCTGTGTTGCCGATGTCTGAGTGGATGGCGTAGGCGAAATCGATGCAGGTGCTGTCTTCTGGTAGGTCGATGACGTCGCCTTGGGGGGTGAAGATGAAGATGCGATCGCGGAAAACGTCGATCTTGAGGTCTTCGAGGGAGCGCACATACTCTTTCTTGTCCGCCAGTTCCTGCTGGATGTCGGCGAGTTCGCGGACCCAGACGGGCACGTCCTTTTGCCCCTTCTTGAGCTTCGCCTCATCGTACGACCAGTGGGCTGCGATGCCATATTCGTTCTCCGCGTGCATCTCGCGGGTGCGGATCTGGAATTCGACGATTTGTCCATCATCGCAAAACACGGTGGTGTGGAGGGAGCGGTAGCCGTTCGGTTTGGGCTGGGCGATGTAATCCTTGATGCGGCCCTTGAGCGGGCTCCAGGTGCTATGGATGGCGCCGAGGGTCGCGTAGCAGTCGCCGATGGAACGCACGATCACACGCACAGCGATGATATCGTACACGCGGCTGATGTTGCGGTCGTTCTTGATGAGTTTCTTGTAGAGGGAGTAGAGATGCTTGGCTCGGCCCTGGACCTCGGCATCATGTACGCCCATCTCCTTTACGACACGGCGCGTCTCGTCCATGACGCGTTCGAGGTAGGCCTCTTTCGATTCGATGGTCGAGGTCGAGAGGTTGCGGACCCATTCGTATTCTTTCGGGAGGATATATTTGAAGCAGATGTCTTCCATTTCACCCTTGATGCTGCCCATGCCGAGCCGGTTGGCGATGGGGGCGTAAATCTCGAGCGATTCAAGGGCGATGCGCTCCTGCTTCTTAGGCGGCACGTTCCCGAGCGTCTGGAGATTGTGCAGGCGGTCCGCGAACTTGATGAATACCACGCGCACGTCGGCGGCCATGGCCAGGAACATCTTGCGGAGGTTCTCGATGTAGCGGTCCATCCCACGGTACTTGATTTTGCCGAGCTTGGTGATGCCCCCGACCATTGCGGCGATGTCGGCGCCAAAGGCGGCCTCAATATCTTCGAGGGTACGTTCGGTGTCTTCCGGGACGTCGTGCAGCAAGGCCGCAGCCACGATCGGTTCTTCCAGGTGCATTTCCGCCAGGGTATAGGCGGCTGCGAGTGGGTGGATGATATAGGGTTCCCCGCTGGCACGTTTTTGGCCGCGGTGAGCCTCTTCGGCGAACACGTAGGCACGGCGCACGAGATCGACGTTCGCTTGCGGGTGCAATGTCTGTAGGAGTCCGCACAGCCCGTCAATGCTTTGTTCGGAAGGGGGGATCATAAGAGGGGGAGGATACATTTGTTGTAGCAAGGATCCGCAAAAATACGCAAGTCGGAGCGCAAGAGGGCCGTTGCATGCCCCGCTCCCGCTTGTTAGACTGGGGCCGTGATCACCATCATCTTTCTTGCGCTCGTCATCCTCCTTATCTTGGGAGGCGCCATTTTTATCGCCAAGGCGGGAATTTTCTTTTGCGAGGACAGCCGGATGCTAAAGATCCTGCTGGGCGGGTACCTGAGCCTTTATCTAATGGCGGCCTTGCTCGTTGCGGTTGCCTTGCCGCCGGTGGGTGGAACGATGGTGAACGTCGACAGCGTGACGCGCCCTTGGGCAGACGTTGCTGCGGATATCCCGATTTCTTTAGGGATCCCGTCGATCATCAAGACGGCCTTTGGGGCGAAGCTTTAGGATCTGTTCGAAGAAAAAAACAGGCTCGTTACGGAGCCTGTTTTTTATGATCGTGACGGTTTCTGCTTGGCGCTGTGCCGTTCTAGGACGCGGTCACAGGATTCGCCGTCCTCGTGGCCGGGGAGCTGGATCTCACGGACGTAGCGCTCGAATCGTTCCTTGTAGCGAGCTTCGGTAGCCTGGTCTAATTCTTCTTCTGAAAGTCGCTTGACGGCGCGCTTGCCGAGTTCCTTGCGGATGTCCTGCTTGGCACGGTGCCAGGCCCATTCGTCGGTGAAGGCGAGCCAGGCGTGTTGCCAGAGCTCGTCCTCGACGCCTTCTCCCTGTTTGGCTGCCTGCTCACCACCGAGACCCAGGGCCTGCTCGAGGCAGTCCATATAGGGCGGGGCGTCGATCCCTTCGAGGCCCTGTTCACGGCGCAGAGTCTCCTGCACCAAGAGCCGGGTCATCATGGCTCGGTAGAGTTCGCGTGCGTCGTCGAGGGAGAGGGTGAGGGTGACGATTGGCTGCATAAAAGGGGTTGTAGCAGGAACGGGCGGACGGTTCAAGGGGTGGTGCTGGAGGCCGCATTGGCACGCCGCTCGGCGGCCTCGTTGCTGATATATGCTGAGATCCTGGCCGAAAAGCAGGTCCGTTCGCCAAGATGGCTGTAGAAATCGGGGAACTCCTCGCTCTGTTTGAGATCACGGGGGTACTGCTGTGGAACCCGCGTGTTTGTCTCGAAGTCACCACAGAGCTCATATGTCTCTGCACCGGTCGGTCGATAGGCGGTCAAAAGCTCGTCCCAGATCTCGGTCTCCTTGAAGCGGTCCCTGATGTAGCCGATGCCTTCGAGCCGTTCGCGGTACTCCGTTGTATCTGGGAGACGATTGTTTTGCGTGTACAGGCTTACGATCTCCCCGTTGGCGTTCATGAGAGCTTCGGTTCGTCGCTGGTCACGTGCCTGCTTGCGGGCGTATCCGGGACCGCCACCCAGGGCGAGGCCAACGATGAGGGTCACGAGACCGATTGCGGCGAGCCCAAGCCCAAGATAGAAACGAGGAATATTGCACATAGCGAGAGGGGCCTAGGCGGATCCGATCTTTTTCATCCCAAGTTCGCGGCGTTCGCGTCCCGAGCGCAGTTCACGCCAGGTGATGTAGGCGGTGATCGCACAGACGAGGAGGATCGCGAAGATCTTGAGGAAGAACTTGCTGGTCGCCTCGCCACTGAGGCCTTCGTAGACCGTAACCATGAGCGTGATCGCGGCGGTCACCGAAGCGACGATCGCGCCAAGATAGACGAAGCCTTGCTTGAGGGCGTTCTGCGGGGCATCGACCTGCGTGGCCTCATGGCGACCGATGAGCCAACTTACGCCCAAAAAGACGGGGAGGGAGACGATCAGCATCGACAGGCCTGTACGGATGAGGGAGCGGACGCTGGCGATCATGTAGGAATCCGCATTCTGTGGGTCCGGGAGCCAGAGGTTGATGTATTGGAACCAGAGAATCAGGAAAGCGACGGCCGTGATCGTATAAAACGCGACCTGCATGAAATAGAGGTAGCTTTCCTTGGGGAGGGTCAACGGCGAGCGTTTTGGGATCGCGAGATGATGAGGGGTGTCGATGAAGGCGTCAAGGGCCTCATCACGCTCCTTTTCACTCCAACCTGCCTTGCCGAGGAGGGTCCGGAGGTCTTCACGGGAAATGCCTTGTTCTAAGGCGTGCGCCACGGAAGCACGGAGGTCTTTATTCATATAAACCCATCGTACGACCATTCCGGGGCCCTGTCCATGAGACTAGGCGGCCAGCTGTTGGCGGAGGCTCGCGAGGCCTTCTTTGGTTTTTGCGGAGCAGAAAACCAGCGTTTCGGCAGGAAGGAGGGAAGTGCGGTAGGATTTCTCTTGGGCTGAGCGTTCCTTTTGCGTCAGCTTGTCGCATTTGTTGGCGATCACGACGAACGTGCGGGCTTCTGTGCGTAAAAAATCGAGCATCTCCTTGTCGAGATCGGTCAGGCCGACCGCGCTGTCGGTGATGAGCCAGATGGGGCGTTCTGGGCCGGTGACAGCCATAACGGTCTCGTGGATGCGGGTTTCTAGTTCGTCGCGGCTGCTTTTGGCGTGTTTGGCGAAGCCGTAGCCGGGCAGGTCGAGGAGGTATTGGCGATCGGCGAGCTGGAAGAGGTTTAGGAGTTGCGTTCGTCCTGGCGTACGGGACGTGCGGCTGATCGAGGTCCCGGCAAGCGCGTTGATGAGGCTGGATTTGCCGACGTTCGAGCGGCCCACGACCGTCACCAAGCGATCCTGCGCGCGGACGGGGATGAGGGTTGGATCGACGTAGGAGCGCACGAAGGCGGGGAGAGTGGGCATAGGGGGAGTAAAGCAGGATTTTCCTTTAAATGCAAGGAATTATCGACCTCTTGCACCTAAGAAAAACCCCTGCTACGGGGTCTAGTAGGGGAGGAGCTCGGCGATGAGCGGGATGAGCTGGGCCTCCACCTGCGAGAGGGGGAGGAGGATGTGTCCGCCGGGACCGCAGTAGGGCGGGGGAGGTTGATCGTGCCCGTCCGGACGGTCGTCGATGACGAGGAGGCGCGGCCGTTGTCGGAGGGCATCTTCGGCCTGGGAGAGGAGATGCAGGCGCGCGCGGACGTTGGCTGTCGCAGGATCGCGACGCAGGCGGTCGTGATGGCGCGAAGCGGCGATGATCCGTTCGACCGTTTCCGCGATCGCGGCGCTGCGCGCGTCGCGGCCGACGAAGAGGATCTCGAGGCCGGGGAGCGGGCGTTCTCTGGGTCGATGCCCTTCCTTTTGTTGCGGGTGGGGATGTTGGCTCGGGAGAAGATCACGCAGGCTCATGCGTCCTCTGCTGAATCGTGCCGATTCGATTCAGGAGTTCCAGTATCCGGCGTCCGCGCGCGTTTGCCAAGTGGGTGTCGCCTCGTCAAGATGGCCTCGATCTATGAAATACCGCTGGCACCTTGCCGAACCGCTGCCGGAGCAGGCGCTCCAGGATGTGGAGACGCGTTCGCCGTACACGCGCCAGCTTTTATGGACGCGCGGGATTCGCGATGGGGTGCAGGCGCAAGCATTTTTGGCGCCGTCGTGGGAGGAGGGCTTGCATGATCCGCGCCAGTTTCGTCATCTCGATGCCGCGGCGGAACGAATTTTTACGGCGATCACGAACGCGGAGCGGATCACGGTGCATGGCGACTATGATGCGGACGGCGTGACGGGCTCGACGCTCCTCATCACGGTCCTACGTGAACTGGAGCGGCGCCTGACGGGCCGGATCGGGACGGATTCGCTGGTTGATTCGTATATTCCGCACCGGGATGCGGAGGGGTATGGCTTGCATGTCGCGACCGTCCAAACTTTAAAAGAACGGGGGACGAGGCTGATCATGACGGTTGACTGTGGGATTGCCTGCGTTTCTGAGATTGCGACGGCTCGTCAGCAGGGGATCGATGTGATTGTGGTTGACCACCACCAGTTTGGCGAGACCTTGCCGGACGCGTTCCTTATCCATCCTGGATTGCCGGAGGAGACGTACCCCTTCAAGAAGCTTGCGGCCGTGGGGGTAGCCTTTAAGTTCGCGACGGCCCTGCTGGGCGTGGCCCGGGAGCGGAAGATTGAGATTCCGGCGGGCTGGGAAAAGTGGCTCCTGGATTTGGTTGCTATTGCGACCGTCACCGACATGGTTGGATTGGTGGGGGAGAATCGAGTTCTGGAGCATTTTGGGTTGCGCGTGCTGCGAAAGACGCGCCGACCCGGGCTTTTGGCTCTCTTTGAGGCGGCGCGCATCGAGGCGGCGAATATTGATGCGGAGACAGTGGGATTTATGATCGGCCCTCGTCTGAATGCGGCGGGGCGGATGGACCACGCGAGTTTGGCCTTGCGGTTGCTGTTGGCTGAATCGCCGGAAGAAGCGCGTACCTTGGCGCTGGAGCTGGAGCGCTGCAATCGCCAACGCCAAGACGTCACGCGCAAGATGATGGACCAGGCCGATATTTTAATGAAGGAAACGGTCATGGATGATTGGCCGATGCGGGTGCTGTGGCATGAGGATTGGTCGCCTTCGCTGGTTGGATTGGTCGCGGGGCGGATCATGGAGCGGACGGGTCGGCCGGTGATCGCCATCGGTCGTCATGGGTCGACCTGGATCGGGTCGGGACGCTCGCCCGCCTGTTTTGATGTGACCGCGGCCATGCGTACCGCTGGGGAGGGGATTCTCACGCGTGTTGGCGGGCACGTGCAGGCCTGTGGGTTTGCCTTGGAGTCCCCGGACCGCTTGTTAGAACTGCGCGATCGCCTCTTGAAGCATGCCGAAACGGCGCTGAACGGAGTATTGCTGCAACCGGAATTGAGGATCGATGCGGAAGTGCCTTTAGAAGCGATCGATTGGAACTTGTGGGAGGATCTCGTGCGCTGTGAACCGTTTGGTCAGGAGAATGCGCGTCCCGTCTTCTGCGTGCGGCGGGCCTTCGTCTCGAAAGCGGAACGGATCAGTGAGGGGAAACATCTGCGCGTCCAGATCGTTGCGCCAACGGGCAAGAGCCTGAAGCTCATGGCTTTCAGCTATCCGGCGGATGCCTGGCTGCCCGCCTCCGGAACGTGGGCGGATATCGCTTTCCATGTCGGCGTGAACGAGTGGCAAGGGGTGCGGACGCTCGAGGGGCGGTTGGTGGATATGCAACCGGCGGCGGAATCCGTATCATAGCCCACGTATGCCACACGAGCGACGCTTGCGCCTGCGGACGGATGGGGGGTCACGGGGCAATCCCGGCCCTTCGGGGATCGGGGCGGTGATTGAGGATTTGGATACGGGTGAGGTGTTAGAGGAGCATAGCAAGTTCTTAGGGACGACGACGAATAACCAGGCCGAATATCAGGCCGTGATCTTGGGGTTGCAGCGGTGCAAGGAACTGGGAGCGACGCTTGTGGAAGTCTTGGCGGATAGCGAACTGTTGATTCGGCAGGCAAAAGGAGAATATCGGGTCAAGAATCCCGACCTGCAAGTGCGTTTTCAGGAAATGCGTATGCTGGTGACACAAATCGGGCAGGTCGTGTTCAAGCATGTGTATCGTGAAGCGAACAAGCATGCGGACCTATTGGCGAATCAGGCGATGGATCGGGGGAGATAGCGTGGGATTATTGGATCGTTTATCCGCTCTTTTTTCATATGAAGCAGGCTTCGCGACGGGTTCCATTGATGATCGTTATTTGCGGGGTATTTGGGGTTTTTCTCGCTTTTTCGGGCGTATTGATGTGGCGGGCGCGGCTGGCGGCGGAGAGGGTAGCGCCGGTTGTTTCGGATCTGGCGCCTTCCGCTTCGTCTACCGCGGTTCTGGCGCCTAGGGCGGAATATTCGGTTGAGGGAGGGAGGCTTTACGATGGCGACGGGAAGCTCTTGCTTTCAAGTGTGCGTCAAGCCGGATTTGTGCCGACCGAATGCGGTGACGACGGCTTAAGATTTTATGCGCTGATCGAGGGAAGGGTCTTTTTCGTAGAGTCCTGTTCGGTTGACCAGATCGGCGGTCCTCTCTGGATGTACGACCCCTCGACCTTGCGATTTACGCGTCGAACGTTGGTGCCGGGAATATTGAGCGTCGCCACTTCTCCGGATCGCCGGTACGATTTGTCGCTTGTTGACTTAAGGGGGGAGCTCGAGTCGCGCCAGCTGCTTGTGAGGGACCTGCTACGCGACACGGAAACCCGGGTCGCTTCCTTGCCGAAGAAATGGTCCTATTCCGCCGCCGTCTCTGAATTTATCGGTGCGCCGATCGGAAGCGGTCGTTGGGAGGACGGGAAGTTTGTGGTTTCCGTTTATGATGTCTCCACGCGTTTGCCGTACGCTGGCGAGGAAGGGGATATCCGTCCCGTCCTTTTTGAAAAGACGATCACGCTCCCGTAAGGATTTTTCTCCCTCAGTCATCCCTTCCGCGGATGTGCTATCATACCGAAGACTATGGGTCTTTTCTCTTCCACTCCTGCTTCGACAGGATTCGTCGGGGTTGATATCGGCTACGGCGGCATGAAGCTGGTCGAATTAAAAATGGAAAAAGGGCGCTTGCGGCTGGTGACGTACGCGTACGTGAACCTGCCTTCGGAGAGTCTCGAGCAGTCGCTGTTGCAGGATACGCAAGGGACGGGTGACCTCCTCAAGAAGATGGTTGAAAAGGCGCGCATTACGACGCGCCGCGCGGTCGCGGCGTTGCCGATTTCCGGAACGTTTTCTTCGATTCTGCATGTCCCAACGACGGATGAGAAAGCCGTGAAAGAGGCGGTCCAGATCCAGGCGAAGAAGCTGGTCCCGTTGCCGTTAGAAGAGGTTGCGCTCGATACGGTCGTGATCGACAAGACCGGCAAGACCGAGGCGGAACGGGCGGCGACGCGGGTGCTCATGACGGCGGCGCCGAAGACGTTGGTTAATCGGTATACCGACATCTGCAAGCGTGCGGGTCTTGATCTTGCATATCTCGAGACGGAGGCTTTTGCGGAGATCCGGGCGCTCGTGGGGAAGGATCGTGCAACGATCATGATCGTAGACATCGGGACCTTGCGGACGAACATCCTGATCGTCGAGCAGGGGATCCCCTTCGTGATGCGCTCGATCGCGAGCGGCGGTTCGGCGATGACGCAGACGATCGCGAAGACCTTAGGGATCCCTGTCGAACAGGCGGAAACCATGAAGCGGGATATCGCCGGTCTGCAGAAATTCGCCCCGACGGGCGATGTGGCGCCGGTCTTACAAGTCCTCGTCAAACCGATTCTCGAAGAGATCCGCTATGCGACGTCGCTCTATGAGACCCAATCGAATGGGAACGAGGCGAAGCGGATCGATAAGATCATCTTGACGGGTGGTGCGTCGCTCTTGCCTCACCTGGGCGAATTCCTGACTCAGCAGACGGGTGTGAACGCGTTCTTGGGGAATCCGTGGGCTCGGGTCATCTATCCGCCGGAACTGAAATCCGTCGTACAGGAGTTGGGGCCGCGTTTCTCAGTTGTTCTTGGGTGTGCCATGCATGATGCGAACGCCTAGCGTATGTCGGTCCTCGTTCCTCGACTCGCCTTATCCGATGCGGCCTATCGTCGCGGGTGGTTATTGCGTGCGACGGAGCAGAAGGCGCGCTTCTTGATTGAACAAGGTCTGCATCCGGAACAGGTTCTGCTGGGAACGGGGCTATTGACCCTGTCGCAATACGCCGAGCTGGTTAAAGCGGTGTTCGGCCTAACCCTTGAACGATTGGATCAGGACCGTTGGTCGCTGCGTGGCGTAAGCGGAGAGCTTCCCGAGGGGGTCGAGGCGGCGGTGTCTGAAGAGGGGGAGGCCGGCTGGCTCGTCAGCGATCCTTGGGAAGACGTCGTTTCTGTTTGGCGTACGAGCGTTTCTGGGCCGATGTGTTTCGTTTTTCGTTCTGATCTCTTGCGTTGGCGTCGGCGGCCGGAGCCGACGGATTTTGCTGTATCTGCGTGGTGGCGGACGTGGCAAGGGGTTAGAGCCACCGAAGCACGCATTTGCGTTGAGCAAGGGGTGGGTCATGTGTGGGTGGGTCCAGATGCGGAACCGGCACCGATGCTCGCGCTCGTGAAGGAGGAGGTTCCTGCCTTGCAGACGTGGTTTGAGGCCGGATTTCCGTGCCAGGCCTGGAAGGGCACGCGTATTTCAGGAGTGGAAGGGGACCTGCTTGAAGTCGTGGCCCACGAGGCCGCGCATCCGTTGGCGCGCTTAGTGGGTTGGCAGGAGTTTTTGCGGCAACCGCGAGGCGTACTGCTCTGTCTTGCGCCCGATGCCTGGCTGGAAGCGCGCTTGGCGAGCGTTCAGGAAGTTGCGCAGGCGCAGCACCTGTTTGAGCGCGAGGACTTGCAGCGCATCCATCCCCGTGATCCGCAGGGACGCGAGCTCGCTTCGCAGGCGGCTCTTGCCGGGATTTCCTTCTGCTGGATCGAGGACGCTCCGGAGGAAACGGGTTGGATCCGGCCGTTGGCGCAGGCGGGCGTGCCGGTCCTCGTCGTGCGGCGTCGCGAGACGCTTCACGGGAGCGCGTGGGAAGCGTATCATCTCTCGTATGAGCCGACGCGTCCTGCTGCACGTCGATGATGATGGATTATTCCGTCGGGCGTTACGGCGCGTTTTTGAACGGGCCGGTTGGGACGTCCGTGAGGCCGAACATGGTGAAGAAGGTGTGCGTTTTGCTCACCAGGACCCGCCAGAAGCCATCCTTCTCGATATCAAGATGCCTATCCAGGACGGGTTCCAGGCCTTACGAGCCCTGAAGCGCTCCGAGACGACCCGTGATATCCCCGTGATCATGTGTTCGAGCCTAGGATCGAAAGAGGATATCCTCTTTTGCCTCGGGGCGGGAGCGAGCGGGTATCTCGTCAAGGCCCACCACCATCCCGAAGAGATGCAACGGTACGTCGATCGTTTGTTGGGGCCGACTCCTGATCCTCATTCCGATTAATTTTTCTATGCGTCCTCTCACTTGGCGTGCCGGATTCTCTGCTCTCGAAGGATTGATCGTTCTCGCGTTTTTTGGCTTGCTGGTCACGCTTGGGGCCCTTTCCATCAACCACGCGCGTGCCCGCGCCCGCGATGCGGTCCGTGTTTCCGATGTGAACGCGTTGCGTGCCGCCTTGAGCGTGTATTGGCAACAGAAGGCGACCTATCCTGTCAGCCCCGGGATGGCGATCGGCGAACCGGGCGTCACGGATACGCTGACGCTCGATGGGTTTGTCCCCTCCAGTCAGGCGAAATCGCCGGTCTTGCTTCAGCCCGTTCCGGCCGGACCCGGTTCCAATGAATTCTATTGGTACAAGGGCGGACCTGGCGGCTACACCATCCGTTTCGAGACCGAACGGGATTCCTCTTTGGGTGAGGCGAATGTCTACTATCTCCACAGCACCGGTTTCGATGCGAGCGAGGACTTGAAATAGCTATGTTTTGGGTCGGCCTGTTCGTCTCGGGGGCAGTCGGGGCCAGTTTAGGGCTCTGGTTCGTGATTCTTGTTGATTGGGTACGATGTCATGCCGTCGGGGTTCCGGACGTGCGCGAAGCCCGCACATGTCCCGTTTTTACGGGGCCGTACGCCTGGGCGCGGATCCCGTGGGACCATTTGGCGGATGGGCATCCGGAGCAAGCTTTTTCCCTTTGTTCGGCTTTTTTTGGAGCGCTTACTTGGATCTATCCTTGGTTCTATCTGTTTACGCGGGAAGGTTCGCTGCTGCTTTGGAGTTGGAATGTGCTTTTTTTAATGGGATTGCTTTTTATCGCCCTGTTGGATGCGCGTTGGCGGATCCTGCCGATCGAGCCGCTCATTGCCGCCGCCGTGCTTTTTGGGACGGGGCGCGTCTGGTTGGGCGCTCCCATCTCATCCGTTTTGCTTGGGGCGGGAATCTTGGGCCTGTTTTTTGGCCTGCAGGCTTGGCTCTCCCGTGGACGTTGGTTGGGTGGGGGTGATCCGGTCCTTGCGCTCGCCATCGGGGCCGCCTTAGGGTGGCCGCGTGCTGCCGTGGCCGTGTATGTGACGTATCTGGCCGTGATCCCGCTCCTCGTCGTTCAGCTCATTCGCTTCAAGACGTGGCGGCGCGTGCGCTGGCCGTTTGGCCCTTTATTGGCGATCGGTGCGACGGTGGCC
>JACCDN010810117.1_pt1 | contig 34997 bp, 32 predicted proteins | sample 7441691 | NCBI WGS metagenome assembly JACCDN01 (sample SAMN15323439, study PRJNA562643) | freshwater metagenome | isolation source: river surface water | place: USA:Blue River Watershed | collected 2017-08-16
AGGCATGAACGCGGTAGCAAGCCAAGTGCTGCCGTCCATCCATCCCGAGAGCGCTCGGCAGCGGCCAGTGTTGGTCGTCGAGCATCTTACGGTGTCCTTTGACGGCTTCAAGGCGGTTGACGATCTGTCGCTTTCCATCAATGAACGCGAGTTGCGAGTCGTCATCGGGCCTAATGGCGCCGGCAAGACTACATTGCTCGACATGATCTGCGGGAAGACCAGGCCAAGCTCAGGCAGCATACGTTTCCGTGACATTGAGCTCTCTCAGATGCAGGAGCATCAGATTGTTCGTTCCGGCGTCGGCCGAAAATTCCAGAATCCATCGATCTACGAAGACCTGACAGTGATGGAGAATCTCGAAATCTCTATCCCTCAGGCACACGGTGTTTGGGCATCGATTCTTTTCCGTCGCACACCGAAGGTGCTTGCGCGCATCGATGAAGTCGCAACCCAGATCAATCTTAAAGATCAGCTGCAGAAAAAGTCAGGCCTGCTGTCGCATGGACAAAAGCAATGGCTGGAGATCGGCATGCTGCTGATGCAAGAGCCCGAGTTGCTACTGCTCGATGAGCCGGTTGCCGGCATGTCGCCTCGTGAACGCGAAATGACCGCTGAATTGTTGCGCACCATATCGCTGGGTAAATCGCTGGTGGTGATCGAGCACGACATGGACTTCGTGAAATCGATTGCCAGCAAGGTGACGGTACTCCACCAGGGACGCCTGCTGTCCGAGGGCAGTATCGAGCAGGTTCAGAGCGATCCGCGGGTGATCGATGTGTATCTCGGACATTGAGGAAAAGATGCTGAACGTTTCCAATCTCAACGTGAGTTACGGTGACAGCCGTGTGATTCATGACGTGTCATTCAAGGTGGAGGACAACGCGGCTATCGCGATTGTTGGCCGCAATGGCATGGGCAAGAGCACGCTACTTAAATCACTGATAGGCATGTTGCCAGTGGCCTCAGGATCAATCGTGCTCAATGGCGCTGAATTGTCGATGCTTCCGAGCTTTCGCCGCGTGCAGGCCGGCATGGCCTATGTACCGCAAGGCCGGATGATCTTTCCCCTCCTTTCGGTAGAAGAGAATATTTTGTCTGGGCTTGAGACCGGTCGCTACGAGGGTGTGCCCGACTTCATTTATGAATTTTTTCCGGTGTTGAAAGAGATGGCCAGCCGCAAAGCCGGCAATCTGTCCGGCGGCCAGCAGCAGCAGCTCGCGATTGCGCGTGCGCTGGTCTCCAAGCCGAGCGTACTAGTGCTCGATGAGCCTACCGAGGGAATACAGCCTTCTATCATCAAGGAGATCGCACAGTCACTGAATCGGCTGCGCAAAGAGCTTGGCATCGCAGTGCTGGTGTCCGAGCAGGTGTTGTCGTTCGCGATGGAGGTGGCTGATGAGATCCTGGTACTCGACCTTGGACGCATCGTGCGTACTGCTACCAAAAACGCGGTTGATATCGAAGAAGTTCGTTCGTACCTGACGGTCTAGTCGGGGATTATTTACTGGAGGAGAAAAATGAGACACGGAGATATTGCAAGCAGCAAGGATTGCGTCGGCGTCGCAGTTGTCAACTACAAGATGCCGCGCCTTCACACTAAGGCTGAAGTGCTGGATAACGCTCGCAAGATCGGCGAGATGCTGGTCGGTATGAAGCAGGGCCTGCCGGGCATGGATCTGGTTATCTTCCCCGAGTACTCCACACACGGCATCATGTACGACTCAAAGGAGATGTACGAGACGGCCTCTTCAGTTCCGGGGGAGGAGACCGAGATCTTCGCTGCGGCCTGCCGCAAGGCGAATGTCTGGGGTGTGTTCTCGCTGACTGGCGAACGCCATGAGCAACATCCGAGAAAAGCGCCTTACAACACGCTGATCCTGATGAATAACAAGGGTGAGATCGTGCAGAAGTACCGCAAGATCATGCCTTGGGTGCCGATTGAAGGCTGGTATCCAGGTGACTGTACCTATGTGTCTGACGGTCCGAAGGGCATGAAGATCAGCCTGATCATTTGCGACGATGGCAACTACCCGGAAATCTGGCGTGATTGCGCGATGAAGGGTGCCGAGCTAATCATTCGCTGCCAAGGCTATATGTATCCAGCAAAGGAGCAGCAGGTGATTATGGCCAAGGCAATGGCCTGGGCGAACAACAGCTATGTGGCCGTCGCTAACGCAACCGGCTTCGATGGTGTGTACTCATACTTTGGCCACTCGGCCATCATTGGCTTTGACGGTCGTACTCTCGGTGAGTGCGCTGAAGAAGAAATGGGTATCCAATACGCCGAGCTGTCGGTGTCGCTACTTCGCGATGCGCGCAAGAACAGTCAGTCGAACAATCACTTGTACAAGCTGCTGCATCGCGGTTACACCGGCAAGATCAACTCCGGTGAAGATCCGAACGGCGTCGCCGCATGCCCGTATGAGTTCTACGGCAAGTGGATCAACGATCCGGAAGGTACACGCAAGATGGTTGAAGCAATGACGCGTGACACCCCCGGGACTGAAGATTCGCCTATCGCAGGCATTCCCAACAAGTCTGCGGCACACCGCTAAGTATCGTTGTTGTCGATTGCACGCCCCGATTTGCGTTTTTTTGGGGCGTGCTTTTTTGAGTACCTGAGATGAACCACCTGATTCAGCCCTATGTGATCGATGTCGAGCCTTACTACAGGAGTTCAGCCAACGAAACTGAACTATTCGAGGCCGCCTACAAGCTGCGTATGCCGATGGTGCTGAAAGGACCGACCGGTTGCGGCAAGACCCGTTTCATGGAGCACATGGCCTGGCGCCTCAAGCGCCCGCTGATCACCGTAGCCTGTAACGAAGACATGACTGCGTCCGATCTCGTCGGACGCTACCTGCTCGATGCCAATGGCACCGTGTGGCATGACGGCCCGCTGACTATTGCGGCGCGCTATGGCGCGATCTGCTATCTCGACGAGGTGGTCGAGGCGCGTCAGGACACGACAGTTATCATTCACCCACTGACGGACAACCGCCGCACGCTGCCTCTAGATAAACGGGGCGAGTTGATTCATGCGCATCCCGATTTTCAGCTGGTTGTTTCCTACAACCCCGGCTATCAGAGTCTCGCCAAAGACCTCAAGCAATCTACCAAGCAGCGCTTCGGAGCACTGGATTTTGATTATCCCGAGGAGAAAATCGAAACCGATATCGTCGCGCACGAGAGCGGTGTTGGCTTGGAGATGGCTGGCAAGCTGGTCGGAATCGCGCATCGCTCGCGCTCGCTTCGAGGTCGCGGCCTCGATGAGGGCATGTCTACCCGCATGCTGATTCACGCAGGTTCTCTGATCCATGTTGGTATCGCACCGCGCGAAGCCTGTCGCGTCGCACTCGCGCGCCCCATCACTGACGATCCCGACATGCTGTCTGCACTCGACGGGTTCATCGATGCTTACTTCACTGCCTGAACAAGCAGTATCGGTTTTGCAGCCGGGTGCGGCGCTGCATCCGGCTTTCGTGGCCGCAATGGATTCATTGCCCGAGCGGCTACGGCAACCCGCATCGGTAGAGGAGTTGTCGTCGCTGCTTTCCGAGGCCGTCGAAGCGATGCCTGGCCTCGAGTACGCGCTCGCGTCTCACCTTGGTTTCCTTCTGAATTCGCTGGACGCGAGTGGTTTGCGCCGCTGGATTCTCACTGGCCTGCGTCTGTACCCGAATCATCCCGCAGAGCTTGCCGCCTATCTGAAGCTAGAGGACCCGCTCGCCGCGCAGGCCATCATCACCGAGAGTCAGGGTAATGCTTTCGAGCGTTCGCGTCACTCGCTGCAGTTATACGCGACTGGCTTTGGCCAGCACGATCTCGCGATCGCCGCGCGTCGCCAGCGCAAGTTGAACTCGCTGCCACTGCGTCCGGTGATAAGCGAAGGCACCCTGCTGATGCCCGATCACTATCTTGCCTGGGATGGTGCGTCACGCGGCAACATCTATCGCGCAGCAGTGGCGCATGCGCTCGCCCATCTGCAGTATTCGCCATCCCATCAGCCGGCTGGCAAGAAGAAGCCGCTGCTGTTGGCTGTGCTGTCGCTTATCGAGGACGCGCGTGTCGAGCGACTGGCCTTGCAACGCTATCCAGGCTGGCATGCGCTATGGTCCTGCTTTCATGTGGCTAATGCAGATAAGAACGAACTCACTTTCACCTCGCTGGCTGCCCGCCTGTCGCGCGCGCTGCTCGACCATTCATATCAAGATACGAATCACTGGGTAAACAAGGGCAGGGAGCTTTTCGAGGCTGAGGTGGTGAAGGGACTTGATGACCATGAACGATTTGCCGATGTCGGCAAAATTCTGGGTAATGACCTCGGGCAGATGCGCGTGCGCTTCGTGCAAGATCTGTACGTGGTTCAGCCTGCCTACCGCGATGACAACAGCTACCTGTGGGAATTCGAGCACGACGCGCCGCCGGATACGCCGCCCGAGGAAAGCCTGTCCCGCACCTCGGTACAGATCGACGCGACTGACCAGAAGGCAGACACGGCGATGCATGTCTCACCAGTGGAGCAACCGCCAGGGCTGCGTGTCGAGTATCCGGAGTGGGATCATCGCGAGAACCTGCTGCGTGATGCGTGGACCACTGTGCATGACCGTCTGGCCCGTGACGTAAACGTGGCGGCCGGTATCCGGCGCCCGCGCGCTACGACACGCGGTATGTCGTTGGATACGCGTGCGCGTACGCTGGATCGTGCAATACGCCTGCGCCGGCAGCACGAAGGCGAGGCGCTAGACCTGAACGCGGCAATCGAGAACCGCATCAGCTGGCATGCAGGTATCTCGCCGGATCCGAGAATTTTCCAGCGGCCCGGCAAGCGCCGGCGGCATGCATCAATTCTGTTGTTGATGGACCTGTCAGAATCAACGAATGACCGGGTGAAGGGGTTCACGTCGGTGCTCGACGTTGAGAAGCAGGCAGCCGACCTGCTCGCGCAGTCGATCGACCCGGACTATGACCGTTTGGCCATCGACGCATTTCATTCTGATGGACGCGATAAGGTGCACTATCTCAGGATAAAGGAATTCGACGAGAGTTATGGCGACGAGCAGCGAGCGCTGCTGATGCGCCAGCAAGGGAGTCTCTCGACCCGGATGGGCGCTGCACTGCGCCATGCTGGATCGCGCCTGCGCAAGGAAGTTGCGGAGAAGCGCATCCTTTTGCTGGTGACGGATGGCGAGCCATCGGACATCGACGTTGCTGACAGGGAGTACCTGGTCGATGACGCGCGACATGCGGTAAATTCTTTGCATGTGAAAGGTGTTACGGTTTTCTGCCTGACACTCGACAAGGAAGGCGGGCGATATATGAAAACTATCTTCGGCATTCGAAATTACATGATCGTCGATAACGCACTATCGCTTCCAGCGCAATTAGCACGCGCGCTGACAAGGATTGCGGCGCGTTGATTGAATAATTCAGACAAGCAGTTCACATCCACTGGCAACAAGGTGAAAAGGCAATGGCGAATACAGATCCGGTCAAGGTAGGCATTCTTTACTCGAAGACCGGCGCAACTTCTGCGATTGAGTCTTCTCAAAGGCTCGGCACGCTGCTAGCGATAGAGGAAATCAACGAAAGCGGTGGTATTGACGGTCGCGAGATTCAGGCAGTCCAGTACGATCCCGCTTCCGATCCCTATCAGTTCCGCATGTTGGCGGAACGGCTGGTTACTATCGACAATGTGAATGTTATTTTCGGCTGCTACATGTCGAGTACGCGCAAGGCGGTGATGCCGGTGGTGGAGAAGTACAATCGGATACTTTTTTACGCTACGCTTTACGAAGGCTTCGAGTTCTCGAATAACATCATCTATACCGGTGCTGCGCCGAATCAGAATAGCGTACAGCTAACCGACTTCATGATGTCCACTTTCGGTGGGCGCGTTTATCTCGTGGGTTCGGACTATATCTACCCTTATGAGTCCAACCGCATTATGTCGGACTTGGTGAACCAGCGTTCGGGTGGTAGTGTGGTAGCACAACGCTACGTGCCACTAGATGCAGGGCAGCGCGATTTCGACTTGATCGTCGCCGATATCCGCGATTTACAGCCCGACTTTATTTTTTCCACCGTGGTGGGTAATTCAACGCAACACTTATATCGCGCCTATGCCGAAGCGGGTTTGAATCCTAAAAAAATGCCGATCGCTAGCCTGACAACCTCCGAAGTCGAAGTCGCACAAATGGGCGCCAAGGCTGCGGCTGGCCATTTCACGGCCGCGCCTTATTTCGCGTCCATCGACTCGCCGGAAAACTTGCGTGTTCTCGAGCGTTTCCGAACTCGCTTTGGCGATGACGTCCGTCCGAATGCCTGCTGGGAGGCCGCGTACTTCCAGGTCCACCTGTTTGCCAACGCATTGCGGGCGAGCGGTACTGACCTTACGCCGGCGCTGATACCGCAACTCCTGGCTGCTGACTTTCTCGCACCCCAGGGCCGAGTGCGCATCGAGCCGACCAACCAGCACACGCACTTGTACCCGCGAATAGGGCGTGTCAATTCAAAGGGTGATTTTGCCATTGTGCGTGCGTCAAACAATGCAGTCGCGCCTGATCCCTATCTCGTCACGCATTCGTTGGGTGACTGGACCCTCGCGCTGGATGCGTTGCAGGACTAATGGTGAAATCTAAAACAACGCTGCGGTCAGATATGCGGATTGTGCGCGAAGCGCCGCAGATCCTGCGCGATTTGCGTTCGCTGCGAGTTTGCGTGTTCCATCCGCGCGACCAGGATGGCCAAGACCTGACGCGTCAGCTCGAACGTATCGGTTGTCAGGTACAGGCTTTCTGGCCGCCGCTACCGCAACTCCCTGAAGGTGTTGACGTGGTGTTCATGGCCCTATCGCCCGAGATGCTTGATACCGAGTTCGCGTGGTGCCTGGTCGAGGATGGACCGCCGGTGATTGCCGTTATTGCTTATGAAAACCCAACGATGATCGAGGCGGTCCTGCGGGTTGGTGCGATAGCGACCGTTGCGGCCCCGGTTCGCTCCTTTGGGCTTCTGTCGGTGCTTGTGCTGGCGCGCGATATGCACGGCACGGTTCGTAAACAGAAGAAACGAATCGCACAACTCGAGGCGAAGCTGCAGGGCGTGCGCCAGATCGCCGAGGCACAGGACATCCTCAGTATTCAGCATGGCATCACCAAGGAAGAGGCGTATCACGTTATCCGCGAGCAAGCGATGCAAAAGCGAGTGACTTCAGAAGAAATTGCTCGCTCGATCATCAATGCGAACGAGATTCTTGGTTTCAAGAAGCTAAAGGGCTGATTTGCCGTCGGCATCACCGCTTGCGCGAGTCTTGATGCGATTTGGGCGTCAAGTGCGTTTGCTACAGTCCCGTCTGTCTTAATACCGGCCAAAAGAATTCATGATTATGCTCGACCGAAAGACTTTCGGAAACAAGAGCTACCTCTCCGACTACGGTTCAACTTTGGGGAAATTCGTCAACAAGGTCAGGTTGGAAATCCTCTAGTGCGGCCCCTCGGCTCGATTGGCGTGATGTAGCGCCGTGGACGGCAATGAATGAGTACCGAGAAGAATTTCATGCAGCAATAGGCTGAAGCTGATAATCAGCAGCAGCATCGCAAAGACGAACAGGAGAGCGATCAGGGAATCCAGTTTCAGTTGTCGCGCGTCATCGATGAAGAGCGTGACGACAACAGAAAACACGATGATCATGCAGATGGTGGAAATACCGAGAGCGCGATGAATGGCGGTGGCACGACGGCGCAGCACACTTAATTCATGCGTCATGGCTGCACGAAGGCCGGTGGCCACCGACAGTCGCTGCTCCAGCACTTCGCGGCGATCGCTTATACGTTCCAGACGGTTGTTAAGAACCCGTAGTTGCAGCATTACGCCCAGCAACAAAAACGCCGGGGTGACGGCGAGGCTGATGATATTGGTGATGTCTCCGAACAGCGACAACATGAAATGATCCGGTCCGAGTGGGCGGGTCGACTGATTTGACCAGACGACACCGTTGAAGCTCGATTGTAGCCTGAGTCTGAAAAATCTGGCTCGGTTCCGATTGCGCGATGGCCGCCTTTTGGGGCCGCAACGAGTAAGTACGCCTTTCCTGACATTCATTGTTGGCGAACAAATAATTCATTTTGTTTTTTTTCGGAAATAGAATAAGTTGTCGGGTTGACGGGAAATTGGACAAATCAGGGTTACGGGTTGGGTCGGCGGCACTGAGCGTGATGGGTCCCAGGAAAATCAATGGTTTAGCACCCGTTTCAGAGCGCTCCAAGTCTAGGGACTTGTTCTGGCCGCGCTTGAACAGCGGCTGTCGATACACAAAATTATTAAAAAGAAATCGTTTTACAGGGAGAGTATCAGCATGGATTTCAACCTCTCGGCAGCGCACGCCGAGTTGCAACAGCGCACCCGTCTGTTTATTGAAGAACAGATTATTCCCATGGAGCGGGATCCGCGCTGCACTTCGCATGGCCCTACGGATGAACTGCGCCTCGAACTGGTAGCCAAAGCGCGCGCAGCAGGTTTGTTGTCAGCGCATGTGTCGGAAGAATTCGGCGGTCTGGGTCTCGACCACACTGGCAAGGCGATCGTTTTCGAGGAAGCGGGCTACTCGCCGCTGGGCCCGGTGGCGATGAATATTTTTGCGCCTGACGAAGGCAATATGCACATGATGGAAGTGATCTGCACGCCGGCTCAAAAAGAGCGCTGGCTGCGGCCACTGGCAGAAGGGCGCATTCGCTCCTGCTTTTGCATGACCGAGCCGGCACCAGGTTCAGGCGCTGATCCATCGATGCTGCAGACGACTGCGGTCCGCGATGGCGACGATTATGTGATCAACGGTTTGAAATGGCTGATCACGGGCGCGACCGGTGCATCGTTTGCGATCATCATGGCCAAGCTTGAAGATGGCAGCGCCACCATGTTCCTTTCGGATATGGATGCACCGGGTATCACGGTGGAGCGTCAGATGGATGCGCTCGATACCTGCTTTGTGGGTGGACATGGCGTGGTGCGTGTCGAGAATTTGCGCGTGCCGGCCGAAAATGTGCTTGGCGCACCCGGTGAAGGATTCAAGTACGCGCAAGTACGCCTGTCACCTGCACGATTGACGCATTGCATGCGCTGGCTCGGTGCTGCACGACGCTCGCATGACGTGGCGCTGCGCTATGCGGCTACGCGTCAGGCGTTTGGCAAATCGCTGGGTCAACACGAAGGTGTGGGTTTCATGCTCGCAGATAACGAGATGGACATGCACTGCACAAGGCTGGCGATCTGGCATTGCGCCTGGGTGCTGGATCAGGGACATCTGGGTACGCGCGAATCCAGCGCCGCGAAAGTGATTTCGTCCGAGGCGATTTGGCGCGTGATTGATCGCAGCGCGCAGATTCTGGGCGGCAGCGGCATGACACATGAAACAATCGTTGCCCGAATTTTTGCCGATGCCCGATCCTTCCGTGTTTATGACGGCCCGAACGAGACGCATCGCTGGAGTCTGGCGAAGCACGCGTTGAAAAATCTGCGTCACTAAAAGAGATCGATCATGGCAGACATCATTCTGGAAACACGAAACCTGACGCGCGAATTCAAAGGCTTCGTCGCGGTCAATGAGGTGAACCTCCATGTGCAGCGGGGCCATATCCATGCACTGATCGGCCCCAATGGTGCTGGCAAAACGACGTGCTTCAATCTGCTGACCAAATTCCTGGTGCCTACCTCGGGTCAGATTTTGTTCAATGGGCGCGACATCACCATGCTGCAACCAGCGCAGATCGCACGTATGGGCATTATTCGCTCATTCCAGATCTCTGCGGTATTTCCACATCTGACCGTGCTTGAAAACGTTCGTATTGGGTTGCAGCGCAATCTGGGGACCTCATTTCATTTCTGGAAGAGCGAAGCGACACTCGAGCAGCTCAATGCACGAGCCATGGCCTTGCTGGAGGAAGTGGGTCTGACGGAATTCGCCCCTAGTCTGACGGTGGATCTGCCGTATGGACGCAAACGCGCGCTGGAGATCGCGACCACGCTGGCCATGGAGCCGGAATTGATGCTGCTGGACGAGCCCACGCAGGGCATGGGTCATGAGGATGTGCGTCGGGTGACGGATCTGATTAAAAAAGTATCCAAGGGTCGTACCGTGCTGATGGTGGAACACAATATGAGCGTGGTGGCGGGTATCTGCGATCGTATTTCGGTGCTGCAGCGCGGCGCGATTCTGGCAGAAGGTGATTACCAGACCGTATCGCAAAATCCGCAAGTACTCGAGGCCTATATGGGTAGCGCGACTGCACTGGAAGGAGCGCACTGATGACACTCGCACTGGAGATCAGCAAGCTGCAAGCCTGGTATGGTGAATCGCACATCCTGCATGACGTGAATTTGTCGGTGGCCGAAGGCGAAGTTGTGACGCTGCTGGGGCGTAATGGCGCGGGTCGCACCACCACGCTGCGCGCGATCATGGGACTGACCGGACGCCGTGAGGGTTCGATCAAAATCAATGGTCAGGAAACGATCGCCTTGCCAACGCATCGCATTGCGCATCTGGGTGTCGGCTATTGCCCTGAAGAGCGCGCGATTTTTTCTTCCCTCTCTGCGGAAGAAAATCTGATGTTGCCACCCACGCTGAAAGCCGGCGGCATGTCGGTCGACGAGATTTATCAGATGTTTCCCAATCTATCCGAACGCCGTCACAGTCAAGGTACGCGTCTCTCTGGCGGTGAGCAACAGATGCTGGCGGTTGCGCGCATTCTGCGCACGGGCGCGAAGTTATTGCTGCTGGATGAAATTTCCGAAGGTCTGGCACCCGTGATTGTGCAGGCGCTGGCGAAGATGATTCTCATGCTCAAAAAACAGGGCTACACCATCGTGATGGTCGAGCAGAATTTCCGTTTCGCAGCGCCGCTGGCGGATCGTTTTTATGTGATGGAGCACGGCCAGATTGTCGAGCAGTTTGCGGCGCCTGAGCTGGCATCGAAAATGAACGTGCTCAACGAGCTGCTGGGAGTCTAGGATGGAAATTTTCGGTATATCCACATCAGCCTTGCTTGGTCAGCTTTTGCTGGGGCTGGTGAACGGATCGTTTTATGCCATGTTATCGCTCGGTCTGGCCGTTATTTTCGGTCTGCTCAATGTCATCAATTTTGCGCACGGTGCGCTTTACATGATGGGCGCCTTCTTTGCGTGGATGGGGCTGCAGTATTTCGGCATCAATTATTGGGTGATGCTGCTGGTGGCGCCTCTGCTAGTGGGCTTGTTCGGCATCATCATCGAGAAGACCATGCTGCAATGGCTGTATCGACTTGATCACCTGTATGGTTTGCTGCTGACCTTCGGCATTACGCTCATGCTAGAAGGCATATTCCGATCGTTCTATGGTGTGTCGGGTCAGCCTTATACAGTGCCGGCGCTGCTGGCGGGTTCGACCGATCTGGGTTTCATGAACTTGCCAAACTATCGTGCGTGGGTGGTGCTGGCATCGATCATTGTGTGTCTGGCTACTTGGTTCGTGATCGAAAAAACCCGACTGGGTGCCTATCTGCGCGCAGGCACCGAAAATCCGAAAATGGTGGAAGCCTTCGGTGTGAACGTCCCCTTGATGGTGACACTGACCTATGGCTTTGGTGTGGCACTGGCTGGTTTTGCGGGTGTGCTCGCTGCGCCGGTGCTGCAAGTCTCGCCGCTGATGGGATCGAATCTGATCATTGTGGTCTTCGCTGTCGTGGTCATTGGTGGCATGGGATCGATTCTGGGCTCTATCCTTACGGGCTTGGGCCTAGGCATCATCGAAGGCTTCACCAAAGTGTTTTATCCGGAGCTGTCTTCGACGGTTGTGTTCATCATCATGGCGATTGTCTTGCTGATTCGCCCGGCCGGCTTGTTCGGTCGCGAAAAATAAGGAGTGGCTGCGATGTTGAAAAAACTCGGTTATGCCGCCGTGCTGTTGATTGCGCTGGCAGCGCCCTTTGTGATGTATCCCGTGCTGCTGATGAAGATCCTGTGCTTTGCGCTGTTTGCCTGTGCTTTCAATCTGTTGATTGGTTTCACAGGTCTGCTGTCCTTCGGTCATGCAGCGTTTTTTGGCGGCGCATCATATATCGCCGGTCATGCCTTGAAAGTCTGGGGTGTGCCGACGGAGCTGGGTATTTTGCTGGGCGTGGTCTTTGCTGCGATCGTGGGTCTGGTGATTGGCAAGCTGGCGATTCGTCGACAGGGTATTTACTTCACGATGATCACGATGGCGCTGTCGCAGATGCTGTTCTTCGTTTTCCTGCAGGCGCCGTTTACGGGTGGGGAAGACGGACTGCAATCCATTCCGCGAGGGACCTTGCTGGGGACGATTGATCTGAAAAATGATCTGATCATGTATTACCTGGTGCTGGGTATCGTGGTGGCTTCTTTCCTGCTGGTCGTGCGCATCATTCACTCACCCTTTGGTCAAGTACTCAAGGCAGTACGCGAGAATGAGCCTCGCGCGATCTCACTGGGTTATGACGTGGATCGTTACAAGCTGCTGGCGTTTGTTCTTTCTGCCGCACTCGCCGGTCTGGCCGGATCGACCAAGGCGCTGGTGCTGGGTTTTGGCACGCTGACCGATGTGCACTGGTCGATGTCAGGTCTGGTGGTGCTGATGACGCTGGTCGGTGGCATGGGTACGCTATTTGGCCCAGTACTGGGCGCCATCATCATCATTGCGCTGGAAAACAAGTTGGGTGATATGGGTACCTGGCTGGCGTCTGTGACACATATCGACTGGTTCAATACGATAGGTGAGTCTGTGACCATGGTGACCGGTTTTATTTTCGTCATTTGCGTGCTGGCTTTCCGGCGCGGCATTATCGGTGAGCTGGTAGCGCGTTTACGCTGACAAATTCGTCAACTGATTCTTCTGAAAGCGATCTGTATGAGCAATCCAAAATTTCACTGGGATGATCCCCTGTTGCTGGACCAGCAGCTGACATCGGATGAACGCATGGTGCGCGATGCTGCGGCTGCGTATGCGCAGGAAAAACTGATGCCGCGCGTCCTGGAAGCATTTCGCCATGAAAAAATGGATACCGCGATTTTTCGCGAAATGGGCGAGCTCGGTTTGTTCGGCCCCACCATTCCTGCCGAATATGGCGGCGCTGGTCTTAACTATGTGAGCTATGGCTTGATTGCGCGCGAGATTGAGCGCGTAGATTCCGGATTTCGTTCGGTTATGAGCGTACAAAGCTCGCTGGTGATGGTGCCGATTTTTGAATTTGGCAGCGAAGCACAGAAGCAGAAATATTTACCCAAGCTCGCGACGGGTGAATGGGTGGGCTGTTTCGGTCTGACCGAACCTAATCATGGTTCTGATCCCGGCAGCATGGAAACGCGCGCCAAGCGTGTGGAGGGTGGCTATTCGCTGAGCGGTGCCAAGATGTGGATCACCAATAGTCCGCTGGCCGATGTGTTCGTGATCTGGGCCAAGGACGATGCGGGTGACATCCGTGGCTTTATTCTGGAAAAAGGATGGAAGGGGCTGAGCGCACCCAAGATTCAGGGAAAGGTTGGCATGCGGGTTTCCACCACCGGCGAAGTTGTGATGGACAACGTCTTCGTCCCCGAAGAGAACATATTGCCCAATGTGCGTGGCCTCAAAGGTCCGTTTACCTGTCTGAATTCAGCGCGTTACGGCATCGCTTGGGGGGCCTTGGGTGCAGCGGAATTCTGCTGGCACACCGCGCGTCAGTACACGCTGGATCGCAAGCAGTTTGGACGTCCTCTGGCAGCGACCCAGTTGGTGCAGAAAAAACTGGCTGATATGCAGACAGAAATCACGCTGGGCTTGCAGAGCTGCTTGCGCCTCGGACGTATGAAAGACGAGGGCACGGCGGCGGTGGAAATCACGTCTATTCTGAAGCGGAATTCCGGCGGCAAGGCATTGGATATTGCGCGTACCGCGCGCGATATGTTGGGCGGTAACGGCATCAGCGATGAATATGGCGTCATTCGCCATGTAGTGAACCTTGAGGTCGTCAATACCTACGAGGGTACGCATGATGTGCATGCGCTGATCCTGGGGCGCGCGCAAACAGGTTTGCAGGCGTTTTTCTGAAAACCCGGATCAGGCTGTGCGCATCGCGTCAAAGCGCAGACGTACCATGTTGATGTGTTCGCGCAAAACATAGAGCTGGTCAGCGAACGCGATCGGCAGGTGCAGGTTGTCGACAGAATTTTCCACTTCGACGAGCCGTTGATGTAGTTCCTCAAGCTGTTCGGGCGTCTGGTTGAGTTGCATTTCTCGCTCGATTTTGATCAGTATGCCGTACCAGCGGTAAATCCTGGAGCGAATACGCCACCGGTATAAAGGTGGAATTGCTCGAGACAGAGGAATCAGCACGATCAGTGAAGGCACTAACACGATCAAAATCCGGTCCACCAGACTTGCTAGCCAGAAGGGCAGGCGCCGGTACTCCAGCGGTGATCCTGAGGTGTAATAGCGCCTTGCTTCTTCGCTCAGTGGGATGATGTGCTCCACTGCATCCGGAAATTCTTTGGGCTTGCGGAACATGCCAGGTTTGCCATGAGCCTCATGAGCGGCTTCGAGCAAAAGATCGGAAATCGCCGGATGCAAGTCGGATCGGGCAATCAATTCCACTGGGGTACCAATAAGCTGAATATCCTGTTTCGGAATATCCAGTCCGAGATCAAAGCTGCCCTTGGGGGCGTTCAGGCGCGATAGGTAGGGCAGGTGACGCAAGTAGCCATCGGCCTGTAAAAAATTCATCAGATGTACGTTGGGCAAGCGCATCAATTCGCGCATGGTTTGCGTGCGTGTGAGTTCACTGGTCGTAAAAATCGCATCGACCTTTTTCTGGCGAAAGGCATCGATTGCATCATCCCCATCGATTTCGAGCAGGGTGACGTCAGTGGCTGTCATACCATTTTCCTTCAGGAGCTTAAGCGATAGCGTATTGGTGCCGCTGCCTTCAGGACCGATGGCAATCTTTTTACCCTTGAGTTCGGTGAGATGGTCAATATCACCACGGCCTCGGTAGAACACCATGAAGGGTTGTACATACATGGTGCCCAGCGACATGATGCCGTGTGTTTCATCTTCGTCGACTAGACCCGCCTGAACAAAGCCGACATCGATGGTGCCGTTTTCTTTTTGCAGCAGGTCGAGATTTTCCTCTGAGCCGTCGGTGGTCACAATTTTGACTTTGATGCCATGTTTGGCAATCAGTTCGGCGTATTTTTTAGCGTTATTCTCAAAACTGCTGCCCTCCTGACCGCCTGCGATCACGAGGATGTCGGGGGGTGCCGGACGAATCATCGTGAAGCCTAACCAGCCGATGCCAATCGTTAGCAGCAAACCGGGGATCAGCAACACCATCATGTCGCGCCAGGATACGGTCATGAGTTTGTTCAGCGGATCGCTGACCATGTTGGGGAGCGCTTTTATTTTATTTTTGTTTGTCATGAATGCTGTACCGAAGATGTGAACTGCCCGACCCTTTCTCTCTTACGGCATTAATATTTAATTAATGTTCGGATCTTGCAGACATGACTATACCGGAGGGCTCTTCTTTTCTGCTGTCGACGTTTGCAATGCATGTGCGACAAAAGCTTCATGTGTACTTAGAAAAATTTGGTCACGCATCGTTTCACCCAGAGGCGTGCTGCGTAATCGATCGAGCACGGGGCCCTTGATCTCGGCGAATTGCAGTGTGATGTGTCGCGCTGCTAATTCTTTTTGCATATCGGTCAGCATGGCCAGCGCTGTTGAGTCCAGTTGATTAACGGCGGACAGTATCAGCAGTACGGTGTTTGTCCCGGCATTCGATTGAATCAGGCTCTCGATCTTTTCTTCGATAATTTGCGCATTCGCGAAATACAGACTTTCATCGACACGCAAGGCAACTAATCCCGGCAAGGTGTCGACCTGATGTCGTTCGATGTTGCGGAAATGCTCGGTGCCCGGCACGCGGCCAACGATGGCCATGTGCGGATGACTACTGCGCCAGACCAAGACGGCCAGTGATAACGCGACGCCGAGCAGGATACCTTCTTCCACGCCTAGAAAAATCACGCCGGTAAAAGTGAGCAGCAGTGATACCGCATCGGCCTTGTCATAGGTCCAGGCTTCGCGCAGCGTGTGCCAGTCGAGTAGCCCGAGCACGGCGACGATGATCGTGGCAGCCAGCACGCTCACCGGCAGGTAGTAAAACCATCCGGTAAATGCTGAAATTACGATAGCCATCAGCACGGCGGAGATCACACCGGCCGCCGGTGTATTGGCACCCGCAGAGAAATTGACTACAGATCTTGCGAACCCACCTGTGACCGGATAGCCGCCGGATAATGCGCTGGCGATATTGGCTGCGCCTATGCCGAGCAGTTCGCGATCAGGTGAAATGCGTTGGCCGCGTTTGAGCGCCAGTGATTGAGCGACCGAGACACTCTCGACAAATCCAACCAGCGAAATCAGCAGCGCAGGCAGCCACAAGGACTGTGTCTGTTGCCAGCTGATGGGCGGCAGTCCGATGCTGGGCAGGCCTGAGGGGACCTGCCCTACGATGGCTACTTGCGCACTTTGATCAAGACCGGTGCTTGCAACGAACGCGGTCGACACGATGACGACGGCCATCGGTGCGAGTTTGGTCAGCAGCTCGGCCAGTTTGGCAGGCAAGCCTGCTGATTTCAACAGTGGCGCGAGTGCCGAGCGCGCAAAAAACAGAAAGATCAATGCTGCGATACCGATGATGGCGGTATTCGTATTGATGGCAGAAATTTGATGTACCAGCCCTGTCACGGTGGTGATGATGCTGCCACTGGGTAGTGAAATGCCGAGCAGATATTTGAGCTGCCCTATTGCGATCAGAATCGCCGAACCGGAAATGAAACCGCTGATGACCGGATGACTGAGAAAATAGGCGAGAAATCCGAGGCGCAGTATGCCTGCGACAAACAGAATCAGGCCTGACATCAGCGCCATCAGCACAGCTAGCATGATGTAGCTCTCAGAGCCGGGTGCTGCCAAGGGTGTCAGCGCGCTGGCAGTCATGAGCGATGCCACGGCGACGGGTCCGACAGCGAGCGTCATGCTGCTGCCGAACAAAGCGTAGGCAAGCAGCGGAAGAATGCTGGCGTAGAGACCGATTTGGGGCGGCAGTCCGGCAAGCATGGCATACGCAAGGCTCTGCGGTATCAGCATCACGGTGACGATCAGGCCAGCGGTAAGATCACCCGAGAGCCATGGGCGTTGATACTGACGCAGCCACTGCGGTAGTTGAATCATAGGCTTAATCCGCTTGGGGTCGTGCCAGCCACTCATTTCCCTTGAGCATCAAATTCCAGTACACCCAAGGCAGGATATTTTTTTTCAGGATCCAGGCGGATCGACGTGGCACGGTCGCGTTCAGGGGAAATGTGGGTAAGAGTTTGCCCCCGAAACCGAATTCCGCCAGCACGATACGGCCTTTCTCGACGGTCAATGGGCAGGATCCGTAGCCATCGTATTTTGTTGGCAAAGCGCGGCCGCTGCGTGCAGCGAGAAGGTTTTCAGCGACGACGACAATTTGCTTGCGTGCAGCAGCTGCAGTTTTTGCATTGGGTGAGGAGCAGGCATCACCGAGACTGAAGATATCGGGGTAGCGCACGTGCTGCAGCGTGACCTGATTCACGTCGACCCAGCCATCGGCATTTGCGAGTCGGCTTTCGCGTACAAAATCGGGCGCAGTTTGCGGTGGCACCACGTGCAGCATATCGAAGGATTTCTCGACACGAGTCACATTGCCATTCGCATCTTTTTCATCGAACCAGGCTTTTTTCTCCGGACCATCTATAGCGACCAGCGTCGAGGTGAAATGAAGATGAGCGTTGTAGCGTTTGACGTATCGCATCAGCGGCGGCACAAAATCTGCAACGCCGAACAGTACGGCACCTGCGTTATGGAAATTGACGTTGATATTTTTCAGGTCGCCGCGCTGCTCCCACTCGGAACAAGAGAGGTACATCGCTTTCTGCGGTGCGCCAGCGCATTTGATTGGCATGGGCGGCTGCGTGAAGAGTGCGGTACCGGATTTCATTTGCCTGACCAGCTCCCAAGTATAGGGCGCGAGATCGAAACGATAATTTGAAGTGACGCCGTTTTTACCCAGTGTGTCTTCCAGCCCAGGGATGGCTTGCCAGTTGAGTTTCAGACCCGGCGCGACCACCAGATTCTGATAGCTGATCGGATTGCCTTTATCGATGGTGACTTTTTTCTGCTCGGGGTCGAAACCTGTCACGGCGGCGCGTATCCAGGTCACGCCGGCCGGCATCACCGATGCCATGTCACGTACGCTGTCCTGAAGGTCGAATTCGCCCGCACCGACCAGCGTCCACGACGGCTGGTAGTAATGCTTGTCGTTGGGTTCGATGATCGCGATCTGTAAATTCGGCTGACGTTTTTTGAGACTCGCCGCGAGACCGATGCCGGCACTGCCGCCGCCGACGATCAGGATGTCCTGAGTGTCTCCCCAGTTGCAGGCACTGGCGGTGCCGGTCGTACTGGGCTTGGTGCGTTGGCCGCTGGCCATTTGATAGAGATTTTGCGATCTGGCACCGCTGCGGCAAAAGGCGAGGATGGGACCTGGTTTGAGCGCCAGCAGCTCGGCAAACTGGCGCGCCTGCAATTCGGTGATCTGACCACTGACGACGGGCAGGTGGGTGTAGGTCAGTCCCGCAGCCTCGGCCGCGCGCGCGATGGATTCGCTGGTGGGCTGCGATGGGCCGGCCTCCCCATCGGGACGGTTGTTGATCACGGTGCGGAAACCGAGTGCCGCCACTTCTGCCATGTCCTCGGGGCCGAGTTGGGGGGCTGTACTGAATTTGTCTGTGTGGCGTGTGATGGTGGCTGACATGGCTAATCCTCAGAAAGCTTGGTGTTTACGCCGAATGTACCCGGCAGGAATGAGTTGCAATTAATTATAAAAGTTACATTATATTTACAAATAAAATGTTAGTCAATATAATATATTTATTGTAAATAATATGGAGTCCCAGCATGACAAGCAACGCGATTAAACCTCAAGTGCATGGCATCTTTGATCCGGCGACTTGGACCGTGACTTATGTCGTTTACGAAAAAGAAGGCTCGGCCTGTGCAATTATCGACTCTGTTCTGGACTACGATCCTAAGTCGGGCCGTACTCGAACGGACTCTGCTGACAAGGTGATTGCCTTTGTTCGCGAAAAGAAGCTTACCGTCGACTTGAAACCACGGTGAGCGAGCAGCGCAGAAAAAACATTCATGTGCACGACGGCATTAGCGAAGCAGCGTTTGTCGACATGCGTACCAAGCGAGATGCGACGCTGGAAATGCCTGTGCTGATTCTTCCTGCAGTGCAGATCAATATCCCGGCGATCTGCCGCCGGCGGAATCGAATGGTGTTGCCTATGTGAAGATACCGTTGAATGCGCTCTGAGTCAGCGTAAAAAACAAGGCATAAAAAAATCCTGCGGCAGGATAACCTGCCGCAGGATTTTTTTTGTACTCGAGGAGCGTGCCGTTATTGAAGGCCGCCGTTCTGCTGAGCGACCATCATATAGAGCATGGGAATCGACAGCATGGTGTTGAAGCGGGAAGTCAGCATTGCCAGACGTGCCGCGGCGGCTTTCTGTTCCGGCTCCACGGTGACGATACCGAGTGCTTTTTTCTGGTTAGGCCAGATGATGAACCAGACATTGAAGGCCATCAACAGCGCGATCCACATCCCGATACCAATAGCGTGGTAGCCAATTTGTAGACTCAGGGCGGCGCCCAGGTAGTGACGCATCCACGCCACCAGCAAGCCGGTGATGACGGTTGCTAGGGCTGCCCAGCGGAACCAGAAAAGCGCGGTCGGTGCAATGACCTTGCCGATTGCCGGTTTTTGTTCATCCGGAATTTTGGGCATTGAAGGGATCTGCACGAAGTTGAAATACCAGAGCAGACCAATCCACATGATGCCGGACACCACATGCAGCCAGCGCATGACAAAAGCGCCCCATTCGTGTCCCATTTGCGGACCCACACCAGCGACCTTGGTGGCGATGATCACCAGCAGTATCAGCAGTACGACACCGGCAATGATGGTGCGTCCAAGCGATTGCAAAATTGCAGCCATAAATCCTCCAAAAATATTCAGTTCGACGCTTTGTTATTGAGGGGTGCGCGCGTCGCGTTGCACTTTTGTAAAACCGGGCGAAGTATAGCTTAATGAAGCGCTGTTGAAATAACATCATCAAGTTCGGTTGCCAGAGAAATGGTCTCAAGTTATTGATTTTCAAGGCTCAGCATGCCGCGGCAGGCTTTTCACGCCACGAAACGGGGGGGGCTGTCCGCCAGTCCCTTAACCCACAATCATCCATGGGTGCCGGCAGGACGCGGTGACGCCGCTCAAGCCTTGTCGGGCTCGACCCGGCTGACCTCAATGTGAGCGCTTCCTTCGGCCACTGTCAGCGCCAGACGTTGTGGCGCACGTATCTGTGAAGTGCGCCGAATGATCTGACCTTGTTCATCGCGCAGTATCGCGTAGCCCCGCTCCAGTGTGCGCTGTGGTGCGAGCAACTCGAGTTTGCCTTGCAAGGCGTCCAGTTTGTTGCGGTGGGCGCCCAGGCGGGCGGTATGGGCCGCTGACAATTGCGTCGCCCGGGCGGCCAGCCTCGTCTGCGCCATGCGCGTGTCGGGCAGTGCGTGCATCAGCCGCTGCTGTGCTTTGTCCAGACGGTAGCGGGCTGCGACCAGCGGTGTGGTGGTGGCATGTTGCAGACGGCTTTGCAGCGTCGACAGCCGCAGTTGCTGATGACGTATCGCTGCCCCGGGACTTTGCAGGCGATGAGCGAGCCAATCCAGCGTCTGGGTGCGGTCGTCCAGTTGCCGACGCAATGCATCGATCAGATCATCTGCATGATGACCGACGGCTGCGAACCAGTCGTCCCGTGGCGTGGCTGCCAGCTCGGCTGCCGCGGTCGGGGTGGGTGCGCGCACATCCGCGACGAAGTCTGCGATTGTGACATCGGTTTCGTGACCAACACCCGAGATCACGGGCATTGCGCAATCGGCGATCGCGCGAGCCACGCGTTCATCATTGAATGACCACAAATCCTCAAGGCTGCCACCGCCGCGACAGACGAGTAACACATCGCATTCGGCGCGTTGGGATGCGATGCGAATGGCGGCTGCGATTTTTTCGGCAGAGCCCTCACCCTGCACCGCAGTAGGATAGAGAACCACCTGAATATGCGGTGCCCGTCGCCGCAGGGCGCTCAGAACATCGCGCAATGCGGCCGCTTGCGGGCTCGTGACAATGCCAATGATGCGCGGGAATACAGGCAGCTCCCGTTTGCGTTCCTGATCGAATAATCCTTCGGAGGACAGTTTGGACTTGAGTTTGATAAATGCTTCGTAGAGATTACCGATGCCTGCCCGGCGCATGTTTTCAACGTTGAGCTGAAAATCTCCGCGCGCCGCGTACAGGCTAATGGTGGCGCGTACTTCGACCTTGTCGCCTTCCCGCGGACTGAAATCGACATACTGCGCCCGTCCGCGAAACATCACTGCACGTACCTGAGCGCTGGCGTCCTTGAGTGTGAAATACCAATGGCCTGACGCAGCTCGGGTTACGTTCGAGAGTTCGCCAGCGATCCAGGTCAGGGGGAAGCTGCGCTCCAGCAGGCGCCCTACCGATTGATTGAGCTGCGAGACGGTCAGGATGGGTGCTGCCGTGTCGTTACCGGCTGTGCCATCTGGAAAGAAGTTGTCACTCATCATCAGACTTTCGGCCCGCGGTTCGGGTGGCGTGGGTACTTGCCCAATCGCATTTGTGTGCGGTTGATTTTTCGTAAGTCATTGATTTCTTTTATTAATTTTTTGCGCAATTTGCAGGCATCGCTAAAAATTCTGTTGAATCAGTGACCTGGCGACTTTGGCCTCTCGTTTCCCACAAGCTTGTCCACACCCTCTGTGTAAAACCCGACATCGCTTTCCAAAAGCCTCTGATTTTGCAAGTTGGACAGATACCTGATGCGGATGTCGCTTGCATGAACTTGCCCGGGCACAGTGAAGCGGATACAGTCTGCGGCAATTTTGGTATTCATCAGGGGAGACTGTATTTTGTTTGCGCTGATTCAGGCCGCCGGCTGGCCGATCTGGTTTTTGCTCGCTGCGTCTATTGTCGCCGTCACGGTCATCATCGAGCGCTTATTGTACTTGCGTCGTTCGCGAATCCTGCCTTCTGCTTTGTTGACCGATGTGTTGGATGTCGTGCGATCGGGCAGGGTGAACGCCGAAGTCATCCTGCAACTGGAGCAGAACTCGCCGCTTGGCGGGGTGTTGGCTGCTGGCTTGCGGCATCTGCAGTCGCCGCGCGAGGTGATGAAAGAGGCTATTGCCGATGCGGGACGTGCGAGCGCTCATCATCTCGAGCGTTATCTGACCACGCTGGGTACGGTGGCGACGCTGGCGCCGCTGATGGGATTGTTTGGCACGGTGGTTGGCATGATTGAATTGTTTGGTGCGCAGCAGGGCAGTATCACCGATCCTCTCCAGGTGGCGCATGGCATTTCCGTGGCGCTCTACAATACGGGTTTTGGTCTGGCGGTTGCTATGCCAGCCTTGCTGTTTCATCGACATTTTCATGCACAGGTCGATGCGCTGGTGATCGATATGGAGCAACAGGCGCTGCGTTTTGTTGATCAGCTGAGTAGCGGACGGGGATGAGGTCATGAATTTTCGTCAAGCTACCCGACGCAATCAGCCAGAAATCAATTTGATCGCCTTCATCGATGTGCTGCTGGTGATTCTGATTTTTCTGATGATTAGTACCAGCTTTAGTCGCACCGCCGGTCTTGCTGTACGCCTACCCACCGTAGGTGCAGAGGCATCCACTCCACTGAAATCATTGCACGTTGTCGTGGATGCCGATGGTCGTTTCGCGCTCAACGGTCGCCGCTTGTCCGCGCGTGATGCATCTTCGCTAGCGCTTGAGTTGCATAATTCATCGGGAGGCGATTCCACGCAGATCGTTGATATCCACGCAGACGCGCAAGCTACGCACCAGTCCGTTATTAGCGTGATGGAAGCGGCTCGTCTTGCGGGGCTCTCGCAAGTCACATTTTCTGCGCAATCGAAGTCACGCTAATGGCTACTAGCACCGCAAAAACGCATGCACTTGAAAGCCTGCTGATGAAGGCTTGGCAAAGTCGTGGGTTCATCGCCTGCTTGCTATTGCCGTTTGCGGCGATTTTTTTTCTGATTCTTTTTTTCCGTCGGCTTTTTTACAGTCTGGGTATTTTCACATCGTCGACTTTGCCGGTGCCGGTGATTGTGGTTGGAAATATTTTTATTGGTGGTACTGGCAAGACACCGCTGGTGATTTGGCTGGTGTCGGTGTTGCGTTCCCAGGGTTACTCACCGGGCGTGATTTCGCGTGGTTATGGTGCACAGGCAAGTACCATCATCGAAGTGAAGCCAGACATGTCTGCGGCGCAGACGGGTGACGAGCCTTTGCTGATCGCTGGCAATTGCAAGGTGCCGGTATTTGTAGGTCGTGACAGAGTAGAAGTGGCGCGCGATCTTCTTGCTGCCTACCCCAAGGTCGATGTGATCATTTCTGATGACGGCTTGCAGCACTATGCGCTGAATCGCACGATAGAGATTCAATTGTCCGATACACGAGGACATGGCAACGGCTGGTTATTGCCCGCAGGGCCATTGCGCGAACCAGTATCACGCCGCAGTGATTTTTATGTCGTCAATGGCGGTACGTCGATCGCAAGCGCCGACACCTACCGCATGCAGATCATCGGCAAATACGCCGAACAGATGATCGACCGCCAGCAAGTTCTCGCCTTGTCTTCGCTGCAGAACAAGCGTGTTGTGGCAGTGGCGGGCATTGGTCATCCGGAGCGTTTTTTCGAGATGCTGCGGTCCCAGGGCGTGGCACTAGAATCAGCGCTGGCGCTGCCGGATCATTTTGATTTTTCCGCCAATCCGTTCGTTGAGATCCAGGCCGATATCATTCTAATCACCGAGAAGGATGCAGTAAAATGCATTCGCATTGCCGGGATCGCGCAAGACAAGCGACTGTGGATCGTACCGGTTGAGGCAAGTATTGCCGAACCACTGGCTCAGCATATTTTGGAGAAACTGCGTGGATAACCGATTGCTCGACCTACTCGTGTGCCCGCTTTGCAAAGGGCCGCTGCAGCATGACAAGGCAGCCAAGGAACTGATTTGCAATGCGGATCGTCTTGCTTATCCGATTCGTGATGGCATTCCCATTATGTGGGCCGATGATGCACGCGACATGAATGCCGCCGTTTCCACGGGTACGCCTTCAGCGTAACTCGTTCACCGATCAGTTTTCTTACTGGGCAAACCTTCGCATGGCCTTTACCGTGATCATTCCGGCTCGCATGGCGTCGACGCGTTTGCCGGACAAGCCGCTCGCAGATATCGCTGGCAAGCCCATGGTGGTGCGCGTTGCTGAGCGCGCTGCGCAATCGGGCGCCGCACAAGTGATCGTGGCGACCGATCATCCCGATATCATCGCCGCCTGTCAGCACCATGGTTTTGATGCACGCATGACGCGCGAGGATCATCCGTCCGGTACAGATCGCATTGCCGAGATCGCCGCATTGATCGGCTTGCCGAATGATGCTGTGATCGTCAACGTTCAGGGCGACGAGCCCTTGATGGACCCCGCGCTGATCAATGCCTGTGCTGCTCAAATCACGCACGATGTGCCAATGGCAACCTTGGCACACCCGGTTACTGATTTGACCGAGGTCTTCAATCCGAATGTGGTGAAAGTCGTGCTGGATGCAGCAGGGCAGGCGCTGATGTTTTCCCGCGCACCTCTGCCCTGGCATCGCGGTGCATTCGCAGGAAATGCGAAACAGATGCCTGAGGGATATCAGGCTTTGCGTCACATCGGCATGTATGCGTATCGTCAGGACTTTCTGCAACGATATCCATCGTTGGTGCCAGCGCCGTTGGAGCAGATTGAGGCGCTCGAGCAATTGCGTGTGCTCTGGCACGGCTACCGCATCGCCGTCCATGTGACGCCTGAGGCGCCCCCCGGTGGGGTTGATACGCCTGAAGATCTGGCGCGGGTCAGAGCGTATTTCGCCGCTTGAGGCGACTCAACGACGCCTGCAGATTATCGGGCTGTCATCATTCTGTGGTAAGTTTCGGGCAAGCCAGTCAGGAGACAATCTCGCTGTGCAGTGCAGCGACGCGGGTCGATGCGGCTCAAGTAATAAAAAAGTATAAGGAAATTAAATGCGTCTCATCCTTCTGGGAGCGCCAGGTGCCGGCAAAGGCACGCAGGCAGGCTACATCAAAGAACAATTCAATATTCCGCAGATTTCGACGGGCGACATGCTGCGCGCGGCTGTCAAGGAAGGCACCGAGCTTGGACTGGCTGCAAAAAAAGTCATGGATGCGGGTGGATTGGTATCAGATGACATCATTATCGGTTTGGTTAAAGATCGTCTCAAGCAAAGTGATTGCGCAAACGGCTATCTGTTTGATGGCTTCCCGCGTACGATTCCACAAGCGGATGCGATGAAGGATGCGGGCGTGGCGATTGACTGCGTTCTGGAAATTGATGTGCCTGATGAGGCCATTATTGAACGTATGAGTGGCCGTCGCGTGCATCCGGCATCGGGTCGCACCTATCATGTGAAATTCAATCCGCCGAAAGTCGAAGGCAAGGATGATGCAACGGGTGAAGACTTGATTCAGCGCGACGATGATCGCGAGGAGACCGTGAAAAAGCGTTTGGCGGTCTATCACGAACAAACCAAACTGCTGGTGGGTTATTACAATGAATGGGCGCAATCCGGCCAGCCGGGTGCCCCGCTCTATCGCAAGATATCGGGCATTGGGCCTGTCGAAGAAATTCGCGATCGTGCTTTTGCGGCATTGGCAGAGTAAACCCAGCATCATTCAAAGCGGACATCAGGTCCGCTTTTTTCATGGTTGAAAAAGTCGATTGTTGTTGTAAGTAGAGACGCCTGAAGCAGGTCGCGCAAAAACCGAGTTTGGTGCGGACTGAGCGAGAAGTTTGTAGCAAGAAGCTGTACCCACCGGGACAGGCGGGGCAGTGATGAAGTTATAAAAACTGTCGTGAACTTTTGGAGGAGACATATGGCATCAAATGGCTTGTGGTTCGCTGTGGCTTGCGGCGTTATCGCCGTGATCTACGGCCTCATTTCCCGAAGCTGGATCCTTGGCAAGGACCCCGGCAATCCCCGAATGCAGGAAATCGCTGCTGCGATTCAGGCAGGTGCGGCGGCCTATCTGGCTCGCCAGTACCGAACGATTGCGATAGTCGGTGTCGTGCTCACGATACTGATTGGGGCTTTCCTTGGTGGTACGACTGCGATCGGCTTCGTCGTTGGGGCGGTGCTCTCCGGCGCTTGCGGTTTCATCGGGATGAACATCTCGGTGCGCGCGAATGTCCGTACGGCGCAGGCAGCGACCGAAGGTATCGGGCCTGCACTGGACGTCGCGTTCCGCGGCGGTGCCATTACCGGCATGCTGGTGGTGGGTCTGGGCTTGCTCGGTGTGTCGCTGTTCTATTACTTCATCGGTGGTCTCGAGCATCCGGATTCAGCAACGCTCAAGCCTTTGCTGGGTCTTGCGTTCGGCTCATCACTGATCTCGATCTTCGCGCGTCTTGGTGGTGGGATATTCACCAAGGGCGCTGACGTCGGTGCGGATCTGGTGGGTAAGGTCGAAGCTGGTATTCCTGAAGACGATCCGCGTAACCCTGCTGTGATTGCCGATAACGTTGGTGACAACGTTGGTGACTGCGCTGGTATGGCGGCAGACTTGTTCGAGACCTATGCAGTAACGCTGATCGCCACCATGGCGCTGGGTGCACTGATGGTAACGTCGGCTCAGGGCGCTGCGGTGATTTATCCGCTGATTCTTGGTGGTGTGTCGATCATTGCATCGATCATTGGCGTGATGTTTGTCAAAGCCAAGCCCGGCATGAAGAACGTTATGCCGGCGCTTTATCGCGGGCTGATCGTCTCCGGCATCTTGTCACTGATCGCGTTTTATTTCGTGACAACCATGCTCTTCCCCGATGCCGTCACGATGTCTGACGGGCGCATGGTTACGCCGATGGGACTGTTCGGTTCCTGCGTGGTCGGTCTTGTGCTGACAGCTGCGATGGTGTGGATTACCGAGTACTACACGGGTACCGACTTCGCGCCAGTGAAACATATCGCTGAAGCTTCAACTACAGGTCATGCCACCAACATCATTGCCGGTATCGGTATTTCGATGAAATCCACTGCATGGCCAGTTTTGTGTGTGTGCGTCGGCATTCTGGCGTCCTATGCGCTGGCTGGTCTGTTCGGTATTGCCGTGGCAGCGACTGCGATGCTGTCAATGGCGGGGATCATCGTTGCGCTGGATGCTTATGGTCCGATCACCGATAATGCGGGTGGTATTGCTGAGATGGCTGAACTGCCTGACAGTGTGCGCGACATCACCGACCCACTCGATGCTGTGGGTAACACGACCAAGGCGGTGACCAAGGGTTATGCGATTGGTTCGGCAGGTCTGGCTGCGCTGGTACTGTTTGCGGATTACACCCATGCCTTGCATGAGCGCGGTATCGAAATCAATTTCGATTTGTCCGATCCTATGGTTATCGTGGGTCTCTTCATCGGTGGATTGATTCCTTATCTGTTCGGTGCGATGGCCATGGAAGCAGTGGGACGTGCTGCTGGTTCGGTGGTGGAAGAGGTGCGTCGTCAGTTCCGCGAGATTCCCGGCATCATGCAGGGAACGGGCAAGCCTGAATACGGTCGCGCAGTCGACATGCTCACGGCTTCTGCAATCAAGGAAATGATGATTCCTTCGCTCTTGCCGGTGGTAGTGCCGATTGTGGTCGGTCTGGTACTCGGACCCAAGGCACTTGGCGGTCTGCTCATGGGTACGATCGTCACGGGTCTGTTCGTCGCGATTTCCATGTGTACCGGTGGCGGTGCCTGGGACAATGCGAAGAAATACATCGAAGATGGTCATCACGGCGGCAAGGGCAGTGAAGCGCACAAGGCAGCTGTAACTGGCGACACTGTCGGTGATCCCTACAAGGACACGGCAGGTCCTGCGGTCAATCCGCTGATCAAGATCATCAATATTGTTGCGTTGCTGATCGTGCCACTGCTGGCGGCTAAAGGTCTTATCGGCTAAGCCTGTTTTTGTAGTGAGAAAAAGGCAGCTTCGGCTGCCTTTTTCTATGGGCAGGTATCATTACGCCTATCCGCATTCATTTTTCACATCCCCTTTTGGAGAAATCATGGAAATTAAAAATAACGTTTTCATCATCACCGGCGGTGCGTCGGGATTGGGCGCATCAACAGCGCGCATGATTGTCGAGAACGGCGGCAAGGTCGTGCTCGCGGATGTGCAGGTGGAAGCCGGTGAGGCATTGGCCGCAGAGCTCAAAGGAAAATTCGTCAAGTGTGACGTCACCTCGGAAGCCGACGGCCTGGCCGTCGTAGCCGCGGCCGAGGCGATGGGGCAGCTGGTCGGTCTGATTAACTGCGCGGGCGTGGCACCCGCGGTCAAGACCGTAGGCAAGGACGGTGCCCATCCGCTGGAAGTATTTCAGCGCGTGGTGAATATCAACCTGGTGGGTACTTTCAACATGTCGCGTCTCGCGGCACTGGCGATGAGCAATCATGAACCCAATGCGGCAGGCGAGCGGGGAGTGATCATCAACACAGCTTCGGTGGCGGCCTATGACGGCCAGATCGGGCAGGCGGCTTATGGTTCTTCCAAGGCCGGGGTCGTTGGACTGACTTTGCCGATGGCACGCGATTTGTCGCGTAATGGCGTGCGGGTGATGACGATCGCGCCGGGTATTTTCGAGACGCCCATGCTGCTGGGTATGCCGCAGGAAGTTCAGGATGCGCTGGGTCGCATGGTGCCTTTTCCCCCGCGTCTGGGAAAACCAGCGGAGTATGCCCATCTGGCGAAAACCATCATTGAAAACACGATGCTCAACGGTGAAACCATACGCCTGGACGGCGCTATTCGTATGCAGCCAAAGTAAGCGGTCGCTTACACCGTCGCATACAGGCCACAGTAGTTCAAACCTGTAGGCGGGCTACCGGGCTGCTGTTACGCTGCGGTTATGTCCGAGCCGCAAAAAACTGCCTTGTTTCTAGCTGGTGGTGGTGCGCGCGCCGCCTACCAGGTGGGTGTGTTGCAGGCTATCCTTTCCCTGCTCAGTGAGTATGGATGGCCTGCTCGTCAAAATCCCTTTGAAATTATTTGTGGCACCTCAGCCGGTGCAATCAATGCGACGGCGTTTGCTTGCCGCGCTGATGATTTCGAAGAGAGTGTGACGCACTTGCTGCACATCTGGCGGAATCTGGAGGTGGAGCAGGTTTATCGCGCTGATTCCATCGGCGTCCTGCGTTCGGGTGCGCGCTGGTTGTCTCTATTATCGTTCGGCTGGTTGCTGCGCCAATGGCATGCGCAACCGCCGAATTCTTTGCTCGACAATGCCCCGCTGGTTGGCTTGTTGCACAAGATGCTTGATCTGCCGCGCCTGGATCAAGCGCTCAATTCCGGCGTGTTGGATGCTCTGGCGGTATCGGCATCGTCGTACACGGGTGGAAGTCATGTGACCTTTTATCAATCGGCACGCGCCATCCCGTCCTGGCGTCGTGCGCAACGCATGTCGGTGCAGCAGCAGATCGGTGTGGATCATTTGTTAGCCTCGGCTGCGATCCCTTTAATTTTTCCGGCCGTGCCTTTGTACTGCAACGATCGTTGCGAATATTTTGGCGACGGTTCGATACGCGAGGTGGCGCCAGTTTCGCCAGCCATTCATCTCGGGGCTACCAAGATATTGGTGATTGGCAGCGGCCACGTGGGTGGACCGCAGAGAAATTTTGCGGAATATTCCGGTTATCCCAGCCTCGCGCAGATTGCAGGTCATGCGATGTCGAGTATTTTTCTGGATGGATTGTCTGTCGACCTAGAGCGGATCACGCGCATTAACGGGACGCTATCCCTGCTAACCCCCGAGCAACGCCGGCAAACTCCTTTGCGAATGGTCAATTTACTGGCTATCACGCCCTCGGTACCTTTGGATTCTCTCGCCAGTCGTCATGTAAGTAGCTTGCCTTTGCCGATCAAGACGCTGCTATCGACGATTGGTGCGACAGAGCGTCGGGGTGGTGCGTTGGCTTCGTATCTCTTGTTTGAAGCGAGTTACACCCGTTCACTAATCGAGCTTGGTCAGATCGATACCTTGTCGCGGCGAGATGAAGTGTTGAGCTTTTTTGATATTAATACAACAACAAAAGTTATATCAAAAAGAAAACATACTGAGGAAATATTGCATAATTAATAAAATTCACCAGCACACATCGTTTGAATGACAAAATAGTGAAAATTCTAAAGATGTGCGTAGATGTTGAGTTTTTCGCGTAAGTACCGCTCATTTGTTAGAAATTTGTTACTCGTTGGTCAGTTGAAACCTTGTTCAGGGGTTTTGCCGGAACCAAAGGGCGGGTATCATCTCAAATTGCCGATAATCATTTTATGACCTTGTCTGCTTAATTCAGGGCAGGGACATGCGACTGCAATGCGCGCAACCCTTGTGAAAATATAAATTTTTTGAGTTGCGTGCGTTTTTTGACTGTTTCAACACGACCGTGAATATTTACATGCTCAGCGCGCCCCATCAGCGCGACGATGAGAGCCAGGAACACACGACAGGCGGCGGCTTGCTGCGCGCGGTTCCTGTCAATGTGGTGCAATCCATCCGGGCTTTCCGCGTAACCGAACTGCAGTCGGAGGCCATCCGGCTTGAGCAACATTTTCTGTACGCAAATTGCGCGCAGGCACTGACGCGGCAGCAGGTGCTGGTCTCGATCGCCGAGTCATTCCATCTGCCCAAGCCCTACGGCAAGAATTATGACGCGCTTAGAGATTGTCTGACGAATGTCTTTCACAAGGCGGGAGAGCAGCCAGGCTTTCTGGTGGTGCTGGAGCAATTGCCGAATACTCAGAAATTCGACAAGGAAGCTCGCGAAAACCTGCTGGATGTGTTCCGTGATGCGGCTGATTTCTGGGCCGAGAAAAAAGTCCCCTTCCGCGTTTTCTTTTCATTTCAGTAGTCTCCGGCGTTTGCATGATGCGCTGTTAAAATGCGCGCCATGAAACGTATCGTCATTCTGATCTCTGGGCGCGGCAGCAACATGGAGGCCATCCTCCACGCTGCGTCGGCGGAACAGTGGCCCGCACAGATCGTTGCCGTCATCAGTAACAAAGCAAAAGCAGCGGGACTGGCGACGGCGAGCGCAGCCGGAATCGCAGCGCGCGTGGTTGAGCATGCTGCTTATCCAGATCGAGCGCAGTTTGATCAGGCATTGTCGGCAGTTATTGATGAGTATTCTCCGGATCTTGTGGTACTAGCCGGTTTTTTGCGTATCCTGACCTCAGCGTTCGTTGAGCAATATCACGGTCGTCTGCTGAACATACATCCCTCTTTATTGCCGAGTTTTCCTGGTCTTGATACACACCGCCGCGCGCTGGAGGCCGGTGTGAAGTTTCATGGTGCCACCGTGCACTTCGTGACCCCTGAACTGGATCATGGCCCCATCATCGAACAAGCGGCCGTGCCTGTGCTGGATACGGATACCGAAGACACACTGGCAGCGCGCGTGCTCGAGCAGGAACATGTGATTTATCCGCGCGCCGTGCGAGATTTTATTGAAGGTCGATATGCGCTGACCGACGGGCGCGTGGCCCGTCATTCCGCCTGATGCCATTACGCGCCCCGTCAACCGCTTGACGCGACGGGTGCAATTATCTGACACCGTTTTTACTGAACGCTTTTGCGAGCGTCAAACCTGAAGGATTTTTCATGAGATTGCCACCCGCAGTCATCAGCAGCACGGAAGATGCGCTGCGCGATGTCTTGCGTTTTACTGCGCCTGCCGACAGTGTGCTGTCGCGTTACTTTCGTGATCACCCGCGTCTGGGTGGTCGTGAAAGAGGCATGATTGCCGAAGCAATCTACGTATTGCTGCGTCATCGTCTGGTGTACACGAATTTTGCAGAGTCAGGCAGCGGACCTCTGATGCGCCGCATGGCCTTGCTGGGCCTGGCTGACGTCGCGGGTATGGACGCCTTGCCCGGTCTGAGTGAACAGGAAGTCGAATGGCTCACCCACGTTATGTCGATAGATCGCAGTACCCTACCGGAGTCGATGCAGGCAAATTTGCCCGACTGGCTGCTGGCTCGATTTATCCGGCAATGGGGTCATGAGGAAGCCATACAAGTGGCAGAGTCGCTGAACCGACCTGCGCCGCTGGATTTGCGCGTGAATACGCTCAAGACGACGCGCGATGCAGCGACATTGGCGCTCACTGACGCCGGCATTACCGCAGAACCGACGCCGTTTGCGCCCTTGGGACTGCGACTGGCAAAAAAGCCTGCACTGCAAAACATGCCGCTATTTAAAGAGGGTTCGATTGAAGTGCAGGACGAAGGCAGTCAGCTGCTGGCACAGGTTCTGGGTGCGAAGCGGGGCGAGATGGTGGTAGATTTTTGTGCGGGTGCGGGCGGCAAGACACTGGCCCTCGGTGCGCAGATGCGAAATACGGGCCGACTGTATGCGTTCGATATTTCCGAGAAACGTCTTGCGCGTCTCAAACCACGGCTCGCGCGTAGTGGGCTGTCGAATGTACACCCGGTGCTGATCGCGCATGAAAACGATGCAAAGATCAAGCGCTTGGCAGGCAAGATCGATCGTGTGCTGGTGGATGCGCCCTGTAGCGGCTTTGGCACCTTGCGTCGCAATCCCGACGTGAAGTGGCGACAGACTGCAGCCGGTGTTGATGAGCTCAATACCAAGCAGCTTTCGATACTGGAAGGTGCGGCGCGACTGATCAAGCCGGGCGGGCTGCTTGTTTATGCGACCTGCAGTTTGCTAGTCGAGGAAAACGAACATATCGTCGAACAGTTCCTCGCAAAGCATCCGGCGTACGCGCTGCGTCCGATGTCGCAAATATTCGCTGAACAGAAAATCGACCTGGTCATGGGGGATTACCTGAAGCTGATGCCACATCTGCATCAGACCGATGGCTTCTTTGCTGCGGCCCTGGAGAGGGCTAAATAGCAATGCGAAGGGCGATGCGTTATTGCGCATGTCTTTTTATCACCACGTTGCTGACTTTTGCCGCGATGACGCGCGCCGAAGGCGAGGCTGTTCCAGTGACGCCTGCGCAGGGCACGGTGCAGGTGGCCTTCACGCCCTGGGATGATGCAGAGTCGCTGTTACTGGAGACCCTGGGGCGAGCCAGGCGCGAGATATTGGTACAAGCCTATCTATTGACCAGCCGTGCTATCGCCGCTAGCCTGGTCGCGGCAAAACAGCGTGGGCTGGAGGTCAGCGTGCTGGCCGATGCCCGTCAGCACGCGGACAACCCGTCTTCCCTACTGCCCTCTTTGGCTGAGAAGGGCATACCCGTCCGGTTGGAGACGCGTTATCGCAATGCGCACAATAAAATCATGATCATCGATGCTGGTACGAAGGATGTGGTGATCGTTACTGGCAGCTATAACTTCACCCGGAGCGCACAGCGCATGAATTCTGAAAATCTTTTTCTCATTCGGGGCAACCTCGCGCTGGCGCGCCGGTTCAGACAAAACTGGGAACGTCATCGCGCCGATGCCGTGCCGCTCGGACAGGCCATTTCCCAATGAGCGCGATGATGGTAAATCCGCTCTGGGTCGACCTGCAGGTCGAGTTCGATCGTCCGGATCTGTTATTGCAGGTGCTGGTGTTGGCGGGCTGTGTTTTGGCCGGCTGGTTGATGTCGCAGCAGTTGATGAAAAAATTCTCGGCGCGTCATGATCAGGGTATTTTTCAGGTGCCCTTCGACAGCTTTCAGCTGGTACTGACACCTTTGCTGATCGTCGTGCTGATGGCGCTGGCGGCGATGGTGATGGGGCGGTGGCAGCATTTGGGTCTGTTGCGTATCGTGCTGCCACTGTTGCTGTCGTTCCTACTTATTCGCGTAGGATTTTTCCTGCTTCGTAAAGCCTTTGCGAAAGAAGGTCGGGTCGGCGTTTTCCTGCAAGTGTTCGAGCAAAGTTTTGCCGTGCTTGTCTGGAGCGGACTCGCGCTCTACATCACGGGACTCTGGCCGGAATTTGTGCAGTACCTCGAAGATACGACTGTTCCACTGGGTCGCCATCGAGAGCCGCTGATCGTTATCTTGCAGGCGCTGTTATGGGTGTTCATCACGCTGGTGCTCGCCATGTGGGCAGCCACCGCGCTGGAGCAGCGCTTGATGCATCTGGACACCATGCATGCTTCGCTGCGAGCCGTGCTGGCGCGCGTTGTGCGAGCGTCGTTGATACTTATTGCGGTTCTGGTCAGCCTCTCGCTTGTGGGCATTGATCTGACGGTCCTCTCGGTTTTTGGTGGTGCGCTTGGAGTGGGTATTGGTCTGGGCTTGCAGAAGCTGGTGAGCAGCTATGTGTCCGGATTTGTGATTCTTCTTGAGCGCAGCTTGTCTATTGGCGACATCGTTCATCTTGACCGTTTCAGCGGCGAGGTGGCCGAGATCAATACACGTTACACCCTGATTAAATCCCCAGATGGCTCCGCAGCGGTGATTCCGAATGAAATGCTGGTGTCCTCACCGGTACAGAATCTGACCCGTTGTGAGCGTCAGCTGCGTTTGGCCACCACGATGGTGGTGGGCCCCGATACGGACGTTGCAGTCTTGCTGCCCGAGATGTTGGCAGCAATGCAGCGCATTCCCCGAATTCTGGAAACTCCCTCGCCGACCGCGACGCTGGCGCGGTTTACCGCTGAAGGTATGGAGCTGGAGGCTGGTTTCTGGATTGCCGATCCGGAAAATGGTGCGGGCAACGTGCGTGCTGCCGTCAATCTCGAGCTCTGGCGCTTGTGCCGGGAGCACGGTGTTCGCTTGCCCGGTCAGGCGAAGGCTGA
>JACCDN011138541.1_pt1 | contig 34993 bp, 28 predicted proteins | sample 7441691 | NCBI WGS metagenome assembly JACCDN01 (sample SAMN15323439, study PRJNA562643) | freshwater metagenome | isolation source: river surface water | place: USA:Blue River Watershed | collected 2017-08-16
CTATACGCCTTACTTCCTTTTCCTTATGCGTCTCCTGATTTGAAGTAACTTCCGCACAAAAATAGCGAATGTAAGCTATAGTATCTTTTGGCGTGTCAACGTTTGCGCACAAGATTTTCACCGACGCTCTTGTTTCGTCCAATCGCTCTTTTGCTTTTATCAGGCGATCCTCAAGCAGGCCAACAACGTCTTCTTTATCGTATTTGTCAAAAGCGCCGCCCGTATAGTCATGAATTGAGTTTTCCAGGCTGCGGAACAAGTCCTTATAGTCAATAATATAACCATACTCTTTATCATCCCCGTCAAGGCGGTTAACGCGGCAAACAGCCTGAAACAATCCATGATTCTGCATTTTTTTGTCAATATACAGGTATGTTGCTGATGGGGCATCAAAACCAGTCAAGAGCTTATCCACAACAATCAATAAGCGCATCTGGCCGGGGTCGTTGATAAATTTTTCTGTGACATTTTGCTCAAATACTTCTATGCGGCCTATAGCCTGATCTGCTGGTTGATCAAAGAAATCAGCAATCATTTTACGATAAACATCATGTTGTCTCAATTTATCCGTATATCCTTCCCCGCTTCCTTTGTCCTTCATATCATGAGGCGAGGGTTTATATGATGTTATAATGGCGCATTTCCCGGATAGGTCTGTTTTATCGAACATCTCAAAAAATTTGCACGCCTGGTCAATGCTTCCTGAAACAAGAATAGCGTTGCCTCTGCCATCAGCGAGCCGATAACGAAGTTCCATATCCAGTATGATATCAGAAACAATTTTTTCCAGGCGTGACCGGGAGCTGAGAACTTTCTGTAGCGTTCCCCATTTTCTCTTGAGTTGGGCCTTTGCAAAGTCGTTCAATCCTCTGGTTTTGGCTTCAAACCAGAGGTCAATGTTTTCCCGGGAAGTGAGATTCTGATCAATATACCGCGCTTCGTAGCGCAGATCCAGTATGACGCCATCTTTTACGGCTTCATCAACCTTGTAGGTGTGGATATAAGGACCAAAAACTTCAAGACTGGTTTTCTTGTCATCTTTAAGGAGGGGCGTACCTGTAAAGCCGATGAACAAGGCGTTAGGCAGGATTTTCTTCATTGCCGAGTGGAGCTTGCCGGATTGCGTCCTGTGACATTCATCAACAAAAACATAAATATCACCCTTGGCCTCAAAGTTAGATCCCATGCTTTTTTGTATGTCTTGCAGGTATTTTTCGACATCCTTATCCGACAGGTCTCTACCTTTAGCGCCGCCAAATTTATGGATAAGAGAGCAGATGAGCCATTCATGGGTAGTATTGAGGATATGCACAAGATCAGTGCCGCTTTTCGTACGACGAATATTCTCCTTTACGCCCCGAAAGATCTTTTCAATTTGCTCATCAAGCTCAGTGCGATCCGTAATGATCAAAACCCGGGAATCTTTAACGTTCTCACGTATCCATTTGGCCAGCCATACCATGGTCAGGCTTTTTCCTGAACCTTGCGTATGCCAGATGATTCCTCCCTGACGGCGGCGAATGAAATCTTGCGCGGCTTTCATACCGAAGTACTGGTTCTGACGGCAAATTTTTTTAGTTCCGGAATCATAAATCATGAAATCATGCAGCAATTCCAGGAGCCGGGATTTTTCGCACAGGAGAGACAGGTGGCGATCCAGTTTGTAATCACCGGTTCCGCCATCTTCTTTCCATTCCAGATAATGCTTCCCGCCCGTCCCAATAACGCCGTAACGAAGCCCTTCGGTATCATTGCCGGCCATGACAAGTTGGAGAGTCGTGAAAAAAGATCTGATGCAATCCGGCTCCTGATTCTGCCGATTCTGGAGAATGCCTTCGGCGACGCTAATAGTGGAACGTTTCAGCTCAAGCACGCCGACAGCGATCCCGTTAACATAGAGAACAATGTCCGGGCGCCTGGTGCAGCGCCCCTTAACCGTCACTTCCTCAGCAATCGAAAAGTCATTCTTTTCCGGGTTTTTCCAATCAATCAGCCAAACGGTTTGTTTGTGATCGCCAACGCCTTCTTTTACTTTTACGCCATAGCGCAGCAGACCGTATACATTCTTGTTCGCATCATAGAGGCTACGACCATCACCAAGCGCGGTAGCTTGATCAAGTTCCCACTGCGCCCGTTCAATCAGCTTATCGCTGTAACCCTGGTTTTGGAGAAACGGCTTGAGCCTATCCCATTCAATGTTGCTGTTTTTCCGGTACTCATAATGACCAAGAAAGGAATATTTCAAATGATCACGGAACAGATCTATAATTCGATTCTGAGTAGCGCGCTCCAGAGCGCCCACTTGTCCCTGGTCCTTACTCATACTGTCTCCTTTTGCGGTTCTTCTTCGCTTAACAGTCGTGTTCTTCCCGTTAGAAGTTCCTGCATCATCCCTTGTTTAATGGCCCTGGTTTTCTCAAGCCGCTGTTCCAGCGCCTCAATTTCAGCGTCCATGTCACAGAGAACGGCGGCAATGGCTTTTTGTTCTTTGAATGGAGGCGCATTAAAAGAAAAATGTGTAAAATCTTTTTGATATAGATGATTAATGGTCGAGCCAGCTTGAAGTTTATTAAGGAAATCCTTAAATATTTTTGAACGAAGAATATAGTAAAAATAAAGTGGATAGTAACTATTATTAATTGGGCGTATTACGAACACCCCACTATTTAGAGTTGCTGGATAGGATAAATGATCTATATACGCTACTTTACCAATAGTCCCATCTTTTGTGAGCAAGATATCTTCAATTTTAACCTGGATATTTTTATCCTGTTCGTATCGTGCTTTTTCAATATAGTGACAAGTATTCCAAGAAACTTTCCCATTGTGAAAGTCAGTTCCTGTTATCAAAACATAATTCCCGTTTTCTAAATATTCAGCTGTCGTTAATCCTTGCCATCCAATACGAGCTTTTAAGTAAGAATCTTGAGCTAAATATTTTACATGCCAATTTCCCGCAAACCCCGGCAAGCGCTTTTGACCAGTAAGCAATTGTTGCATAGTGCTGGTTTTCATATCCCGTTTTTTCTGAATCAGCTGACCAAGATTTTCGATAAGCGCATCCATATCGGAGAGGGTTGCGGCAATGGCTTTTTGTTCTGCTAACGGGGGCAGGGCTATTTTAAGGTTTGAAATATCTTTCTTTGAAATCTCTAAAAAAGTGGAACCTGTAGAAAATTCTAGTAGTTTCAGTCTTAAAGTTAAAAACTTATAATAAATAAATTCATTATAAACATTGGGCTTACATACCAAGGATTTAAAACCTTGATTAGTGCATATTGCTTTTTGCGCAATTTTAATTTCACCAATTGTAGCTCTGCTACATAAAAGTAATGTGCCTATTGGCAAAAGGTTAGCCGAACTTTTTATAAGTCCTTTCTCTGTAATGCTTTTCTCCGTTTGTGTAAGATATTTTCCTTTTTCCCTCGTAATATCAGTAGGCGTACACCATGGAATAATTCCGTTGATCCAATATTCAGGGTTTGATGTACTAGGCGTACCACCATTTATTACAGCACAAATATTAGAAACTTGATATAAATCCCAATCCTCAGGTATTACGCCAACATCGGTTTTCTTGTATCCCGGCTTCACCCTATCCATCACCAACTCAGCCCCATTTTGTTCAAATGCGCTTCCACACGCTGGCTATAGGTTTCCACGCGGGCTATAAGCTCCGGTAAGGGATGACTGTAACGTTCTTCCAGCTCCTTAACTCTGGCAGCCAGACTATGAACCACACGCTCCACCTCACCCTGTATTTCATTGGTTAAATGAGCAAACCATTTGTCATTCACCACCAGTGTTTTCATTTCATCTTCTTCAAGTTTTGCGTAGTGACCCACAATATGTTTATCCAGTTCTAACTGAAGAGCTTTAGTTTTGGACGCCAGGGCGCTTTCTTCATCAAGAAGCGTTTGAGCTTGCTTCAGGAGTTCCATTTCATCCGCAAACCCGGCATTTCCCTTAATTTCCTTCATGCGAGTTCCCAGGCTGATTTTCGTTAGTTTTCCTTTTACATTCCTGGCATCTTCCAGTAAGCCTTCTTCGCCGCTATGCTCTTCTACCAATTCTTCAATTTTCTGAGCTACGGTTTCTCTTGCCGATTCCAACTCATCAATGGCTTGTTTCTGATTCGGGTAATAGCGGGCGATTATTAATTGCGGGGGAATCAAATCCGCCTTGAATTTCGTAGAATTTTTGCCACTTCCCACAACAATATCCGGCATTTCCGTTATTTTTTTATCCTTATCTTTCTCATCAACGATAACGCGCATCCCGGAGGCTTTTTTCCACCCTTCGGCAGAAATCTGATAGATATCATCCTGCATGACTTCTGACCAGTAATTCATGAGGCGCTGATAAACATCGTATTGATCCAGCAAGGGAACGGCGCTAAAGCGCTGTAACAAATCCTCTGAAATATCCGAGATCACATCTTTTGGCTTGCAGCCCTTGGATAACTTCTTAAGAAGAATTTCATGATTTTCTTTCCACTGATCAAAAATGGCGGACACATCAGCAACATAGGCTTTGTATTCCCCGGATCCAAGGATAGCGGCTTTGACTTCGTTACTCGAAACCTGGGCAACAACATAGTCAGACCGTCCACTTTCCTTGAAAAGCTTATGCCGCACTGTTTTGAAAACATCCCAGTAATCTTTCATAGCCTCAATATCTCTCTGAGGTATTCCTCCCTGCAAATGCGCGGTCAGGTCATGGGTATCCCCCTCAGCGGCGCTATCAATATAGCGAGACAGATTCAGGTTATAGTCATTTCCGGGATCAGCTATTTCCGAACCCTCCACCAGTCTGGAGTAGCCAGGTATTTCCAGTTGTTTAGTAAACACATCAACAATTTTATGAGTATCCTGAAACCGCAGCCGGTTCTTGTTTCCGTCTTTTGTAAAGCCTTTACTGGCATCAATCATGAAGATACCCTTGCGTGAAGAGGCATGCTCTTTATCAAGTACGATGATACAGGCCGGGATGCTGGTTCCATAAAAGAGGTTTGCCGGCAGCCCGATAATTCCCTTGATGAAACCTTTTTTAACGATCTTTTTGCGGATTTCACCCTCCGCATTGCCGCGGAACAGGACGCCATGAGGAAGAATGACCGCGCCTTTACCCGTACTCTTTAGTGACCGGATAATGTGCAGCAGGAATGCATAGTCACCGTTTTTTTCTGGCGGTACGCCAACGTCAAATCTTCCGTAAGGATCTTGTGCCGGATTGAAACCATTCTGCCATGACTTGGTTGAGAAGGGAGGATTGGCTACCACGAAGTCAAACTGCTTAAGCTGAGTTGAAAACGGGGAGAAGAGCGCCGGATTTGATAAAGCGCTGCTTCCGCCTGGCGCTATTACCGCTGTTGGGTTGTCATGAAGAATCATATTCATTCTGGCCAAAGCTGTGGTTGCAATGTCCTTTTCCTGGCCATAAATGGATATGCCGTCGGGAGCCTCGTCAGCTGCCTTGAGCAGTAAAGATCCCGACCCGCATGTGGGATCATAGACCGTTTGATCCCGTCGGATCCCTTGATTAATGCCTATGACCTTTGCCATTATCCGGGAGACTTCAGCAGGCGTGTAAAATTGCCCTTTGCTTTTTCCACTCTCTGTTGCGAAGTGCCGCATAAGATACTCATAGGCATCACCCAGTAAATCATCACCGTCTGCGCGGTTGCTTCTAAAATCAAGGTCATTAAAAATTGAAACGAGCTTGGAAAGGCGATCTTGCATTTCCTTGCCTTTGCCAAGTTTATCTTCATCGTTGAAGTCAGCTACATCCATTACGCCCTTCAGCCTATCATTAGCTTCAGCAAGCTTTCCGATGGCCTTATTAATCTTGTCGCCAATTTCCTTGTCGCCCTTCAAGGCCACTAAATCATCAAATGACCCACCCGCAGGGATTTTAATTAGTGAGTTTGACCTGCCTGCATATTTGTCAGAGACGTATTTCACGAATAGAAGGGTCAGTACGTAGTCTTTATATTGAGATGCATCCATTCCTCCGCGCAATTCATCGCAACTTCTCCACAAAGAACTGTACAAAGCTGATTTCTTGAGCGCCACGTTCTTGCCTGACCTTTCTTTTTTTTTGAGTTAACCTTGCGATCAATATCGCTCTTTTTGAAATCTCCATCCACCCATTTTACAACACGGCATTACATGTTGAGAAGCAAAATAGCACACTATTTTTTCTCAATTCCTAAGTAAGCGGGGCAACAAATGATGGGTATTGATAGAAATTTGCCTCGAAGATACTTCTCTACTCTCAAAAAAAGGCTGAGAAAATACCTCTACATGCCCGTCTTTCAAAGCTTTGCAGACCGGAATCATTATTAGGAGCTACAAGTTCCTGATGTTCTCTAAGCCCCCAGGATAGCGCAAAATCTCATCTATAGTTTTGAAATGATGTGGCGGTTTGTTGAGAGCGGGGAAATTGAACCGACCAACATATTTGGGTGTGAGGCCGATTCGTCAAGATGTCGTATACCGGAAAAGGTCTTTATGGATATGGTTACAAAGGGAGAACGAATTTAGTGAGCGCATCTTCTCCCTGTTCCTCACCTGGCCGTTACAAATTCAGAACGGTTGCTTGAAATTTTCCAACCTCATTGCCGCTCCTTCTTAAATTCACCGTGAACGCTTACGGTACAAAAGCTTACAGGCTTTCCCAATTAACCTTGAATTCCTTAAGCGTTGCTTCCATGTGAGGCGGCGGCGGCGCCATGAAGGTAAGGGGCGTGCCCGTTAATCGATCCGGGAAAGTAATGGCCCGGGCATGAAGGTGGAGTTGACGGCCAGCTGCCGTAGCGGCTTGTCCTCCATATTTCCCATCCCCCAGGACAGGACATCCTATGTGGGTTGCGTGAACCCGCAATTGATGTGTACGGCCTGTTTCGGGGGACAGTTCTAACCAGGCGAATTGCGTTACTCCCTGTTTTTGTAAACCTTTAAGGGTACGATAATGCGTCACAGCCGGCTTTCCCGCCTTATGGTTAACAGCGACTTTTTCCTGATTGCCATCTCCCCCCTTCAAAAGAGGGGCGTTAATAACGCCCTGACCTGGTTTTGGTTGCCCGACAACAATAGCCCAGTAGATTTTTTTGACCTCTCCATGACGGAAAGATTCCCCTAGGAACGCCGCAACCTCGCTTGTTTTGGCAACAATAAAAACGCCGCTCGTATCCCGGTCCAGCCGATGAACAAGACGGTAGCGCGTACCCTTCTTTGCGCTATAGGCGCTTAGCAATCCATCCAGGTGGCGGAAAGTTTTGCTTCCCCCTTGCGTTGCAAGCCCCGGGGGTTTATTGAGAATAAGAATGTCATCATCTTCCCATACAATCATAGAGTTAATATAGCTTTCATCCTCTGCGCTCAACATGGTGAGAGTTTTATTCCTGGGTTCAGTTGGCTTGTGGATAACCGCATTAAGGGTATCAGGGACTTCAACTATCTGTCCTTTGGAAATCCGCGTTCCAGCGATGACTTTTTTGCCATCCAGACGGATTTTCCCTAATCTCAGCAACTTTTCAATCATTCCTTGCGTTAGCGCTGGATAGTGTTTGCGCAACCAGCGATCAAGCCGTATTCCATCACTATCTTCAACCGTTAAGGTTACAACAAAAGGCTTTTTCATGGAATGATCGTTCTTTTTTTAAATTAAGGGGATACCCCTGCTTCAAGTCGTCCCGCAACCTTACTCAGCTGCTCGGCAGAATTACCTTAAAGTAACGGGCTAATGATTTTGAGGCATATAAAGCTAATTCGTCGGTTTGGTATAACTCCCTCCTCCGTTCATCCTTGCGCGTAGGTGTGAAGCGCTGAAGTCGAAGGAACGGCAAGAGGTAAGTTACTTCACTCCCATGAGTCAGAATTTATCATTTTCTGGCCTAAAGAGTTTGCTCCTTTGTTTTTGCGTCCGCCTTCTCTTTGGTTTTTTTAGGAGCGGCGCCCTTCTTATTGAGAGAAGCGGCCTCATAGCTGGTAGCTTCATTTTTTTCACCAGATATGGCTTCAGCTGCGAGAGCAGGCGTTACATCAGCCTTGTTTTTAGCTGCTGCTTGAACCGCAGCTTCTTCTTCAGATTGCGCAACATTTACGTTCACTGTAATTGAAACTTCTGGATGCAGAAGAACACGAACCTGGTGCATACCTAAATATTTAATCGGAATATCAATTTGAACTTGCCCGCGGGAAACCAGGAACCCGCCTTCCCCCAACCCCTGAACAATATCAGCCGAACGGACAGATCCATACAGATGACCCATTTCACTGGCTTGACGAACCAGGCTGATCATGGTTCCTTCCATTTTGACCGCAATAACTTCGGCTTCAGACTTGCGCTTTAAATTATGAGCCTCTAACTCAATACGCTTATTCTCAAAGAAGCCCAGGTTTTGTTTTGTTGCGCGTAAAGCTTTCTTTTTTGGTAATAAGAAGTTACGGGCATATCCAGGTTTCACATTAACGACTTGGCCCATGTGACCTAATTTTTCAATTCTTTCCAGCAAGATGACCTGCATCTTAAATCTCCCTCTTCAATCTATCCAATTTTTACTTAAAATCAACTTTTATTGGGCACCCATCTTTGGCTCAGACGTACCGTTGGCTCCAAAATCCCAAATATTACGATAAATATCGCTGGCCACACAAGGAAAATCGACATAAAGGCGGTTCCTCCCATCCATACCTTTGGATTTTCAAACCGCTCTAACCAGGAATATACAACCTTTAGCCCTACTAAGAATATCGGAATACAACTTATTAATGCAATATTTTTTCCTATAAAAGCAAACAAGGGTACATCTGTTAATATCAGCAATAAACTCAAAACTAAAACAAGATCCCAATTTTCATAGAGCCGGGTATCTGCGGGACGGGCATAGGGACGCTGCGCGAGGCCGCTCCTTGCGGCCAATCGTTGAGCCACTGATGCGTTCACAAGACACATCATAATCCAGGAAATGGAAGAAATGCCAGGAAGGAGAGGAATAATATGGCCATGCAGATTTTTAAAGGCTTGCTCATCTGCAAAAACTAAGAACCAGGAATGCAAGAGATCCAGGACGTTAACGGACTGGGCTGATAAAATAAGCAAAACCCCCAGAAAGACTGCAATGGTTAACCCTGTAACCCATGAAACAATATAGCCAGCCGGATCCCCTTTTTCAAACCGGTAGACGATAAGAAGGGCCGGCGCAAGGGTAGTGATAGAAAAAACAAGCCCGGAGTGGAACCCTGCCCCCATTGAGAAAATACCAAAAGCAACAAGCATTCCAAGAATGAGGCGCGGAACTCCCCAGCACAGTCCAGCAAAAAATAACGGCAGGGCCGCAAAATAAGTTATCAAAAATGAAATTATATTGAAATCCAGAGGAAAAAGAGCAAAGGCAGCGCTTAAAGCTCCACTGCAAACCGCAATAAGGTTCGGGTCAAGACGGCGAATACGAACCGCACTCATGTCGCTCTCATTCTGGCATCGGCCTTCAGGCGGGTCACCCTCCCGCAGAGAGGGATGACAGGGTTAGCGTAAAGCTCTTTCTCGTGCAACGAAGAAACCTGCTACAGCGAATCACTCTACCCGCAAGGGGCAAATCTTGTGAGTAAATATATACCCCCCATGGAAGAAAAATCGATTTTCATCTATGAGGGGTATACTGACTGATTATTTTCAAATTTTAGTCGGACACAAATGGCATCAAAGCCAGGAAACGAGCCCGTTTGACAGCAACTGTCAATTCGCGCTGTTTCTTCATAGAGACAGCGCTGATACGACTTGGAATAATCTTGCCCCTTTCAGAAACAAAACGCCCTAATAAACGCACGTCTTTATAGTCAATAGTGAGCGCATTTTCTCCTGAAAAAGGACAGGTTTTGCGGCGACGAAAAAATTGACGACGAACAGGCCCGCCCGCATCGTCACCCATAGATTCATGATTCATGCTCATACGGTTTCTCCTTCATCTTCAGTTTGTTGTGCCTGAAACCGGGGACGAGAAGGCCGATCGGCGTGCTGGCGTTCTTGTATTTGGCGTTCGCCAGGCATATCATCTTGTTCATCATCAAAACCACGATAACGGTCATCGCTATAAACACGCTGCATTAACTTGGAAGGATTGGGATCTAAAGCTTCAACGCGCACCGTTAGATGACGCAAAATATCTTCACTTAATTTCATTTGACGTTCCATTTCCGTGATCCCCGCAGGGGTTGAAGAAATGTTCATCAAAACGTAGTGGCCTTTTTTATTTTTCTTGATTTTGTAAGCCAGGTTACGTAGACCACAGAACTCCGTTTTGCTGACCTCGCCTTTATGGGTTTTAATCACTTGAGTAAAAGTATTGGCCATCGCCTCGACTTGGGTATTCGTCAAATCCTGACGGGCAATAAAGACAGTTTCGTAACAGTTCATCATTTCTCCTTACGGTTGATGGCTTGGAAATTCAAGCCACAGCCCGCATCCTGCGGGCAAGGGGATCTCACTTTATTGATTGTATGAGTTCGTCATTACTATAATCCCCTGTCCTCAAAAAAATCAAGGTTTTTATTAACAAGGGAATCAATTGCAAATAAATTTTCCAATAATTTCAAGAGAGAGATTTATGGATTGCCAAATCCATTTGGCATCTATATTTATTGGGCCATAAGCATGGGAAGAACAGAGATATAAGAGCGGTTCTTTTGTCCCCGCTTAAACTGAACAACCCCTTCGATCAACGCAAACAGAGTGTGGTCTTTGCCCATGCCAACGTTTTTTCCCGGATGAAACTTGGTACCACGTTGGCGAACAAGGATATTACCGGCCAGAACATGCTCTTGCCCGAATTTTTTCACACCCAGTCGGCGTCCTTCAGAATCACGACCGTTGCTCGTACTCCCACCACCTTTTTTTTGTGCCATGACTTAATCTCCCTAACATATGGTACGGCAGGCTATTTTCCTGCGACTATTTTCTCAATCTTCAAAACGGTTAAATTTTGGCGATGCCCTTTTTTACGACGATAGTTATGGCGACGCTTTTTCTTAAAAATGATCACCTTGCGATCGCGCATTTGCTCAATGACGACCGCTTGAACCTTTGCTCCTGCAACCGTCGGGGCGCCAACAGTTACTTCTTTACCATCACCGACCATTAAAACTTCGTCTAAATTGACGGAGGCGCCAGGTTCAAGATCTAGCTTTTCAACCCAAAGAACATCATTTTCATGGACAGTATACTGCTTACCACCGGTTTTAATCACTGCAAACATAGGGTTACTTTCACAAAATTTAAAAACAATATAAAACTCTTAGGGCGTGTCATCAATTGAAGGATTTTGTGGCGAAAATGGCGGGTTTTGAGAACCGTATCGCAGAATACTTAAGGCGTATTTGAGAAACGGAAGCGCAGAAAACCACCATTTGCAGTTCAAAAGACGATAATTGATGACATGGCCTATAATACGTTCATATTAAGCACGTACCTATTTTTGTCTATCGTTATCGAGGGGGGTATGTCAAGATTTTTATTGCAAAAAAGACAATTTATTTCTGAAAGATAGTTGGAGATCCCTCGTCAGGGCGCCAGGCTCCTCTTTCTTCTCTTAAATTTTTATTGATCTCTTTTAAGATAACCGATCCCTCGTAGAATCAAGCTTAAAATACCCGACTTGATTAAGCCTGGAATAATAAAAGGCATAAAACCAATTTCAAGAGCCTTGATAACACCTACCTGAAAACTTAGCCAGCACAATCCACTGATCATAATAACAAAGGTTATAATAGCGGATAGAACAAATGCCTTAAGAATTGAGCTATAAGAGTCAAACAGGTTTTTAAAAGGCATCGCGACGAGTGTTGCAAGGATAAAACCAAGGATATATCCACCTGTTGTCCCTAAAATAACAGATAGCCCACCCCTATAACCAGAAAATATAGGAACCCCAAAAGTCCCTAATAATACATAAAGCAGCATTGTTTTTATGGCATTTTTGGAATCGTAGGTCAAAATAATGAACACTACCCCAACAGTTTGCAGAGTAATAGGCACAGGTTGAATTGGAATTGCAATTTGTGAGCATCCAAATAGTAAGGCCACACCAAAAATGACGATACAGATATCTGCCACCCATGAATAAGAAGAGTTTATGGGCATATTCTTTTGAAGCATGGCAACCCCCTTTACTATTTCCCATTTAAAATCAAATACTAGAAACGAGAGCGTTCAATTAACTGTGTCAAAAGCTAATGACTGATTTCCCATTTAAATCTTCATTCAAAACATACATGAAGCTGGGAAATGATTAAAGCCCCATGTGATTAAAGAATATACAACGACAAAATTTTTTGCCGGTGGGCGCGGTGTGTTGAATAATTCAATAACTTGCGAAAACATTAGGGCGTGTCATCAATTGAAGGATTTTGTGGCGAAAATGGCGGGTTTTGAGAACCGTACCGCAGAATACTTAAGGCGTATTTTTAGAAACGGAAGCGCAGAAAACCGCCATTTGCAGTCCAAAAGACGATCATTGATGACACGCCCTATGAAAGGGTTTAATTTTTAACGGGGCTTATGCAACAAGCCCAATGGGCGCCACTCAACTTTGCCGTTTAAAGAGAGGGCAAATTCCGGTCAAATCGCACGGCGATTCCAGTTTTGTTCGAGCAACGAATCCGTTTAAAACCAAATACCAATTCCAATTTAATTCAAACAGCAATTGGGGAAGAATTGGAACAAGATCCCCGCAGAAGCACAATGCTGTTTTGCAAAGCATGGCTATTTTTACCTTCTTTCCTGTAGTTATTCCGCCTTCTTTTTATTTCCCGCTTAACCGCGACTTTAGCCATTTTTTTGAACACGCGCCCGCCTATGCGGTCAACACCCTAGGGCATCAGGGCGTCACTTTTCATTTCAATTTGAGGCGGAGCAAATAACCCGTCGAGTCGTTGCAAAACCATCCGCAAGGATGGGTACCGGGCAAGAATTTCTGTTTCATTGTTCCGGTTACGGTCAAAAATCAAATCTGTAATGGATTTTGAAGCGGGTAAATGAAGAAGCGTAACAGGGGCATCCATAGCAAGACCCGCTTCTTTTTTGGCGATCCCGATAGCTGTTGTTAATCCACCGAGCACATCAACAAGACCATTTTCTTTTGCTTCAACACCTGACCATACCTGTCCTTTGGCGATTTGATGGACCTTTTCGGGCGTTAGGTCCCGCCCATGAGCTACTTTTTCCTGGAACATATCATAGATTTGATCCAGGTATTCATTAAGTTTCCGCCGCCCTTGTTCAGAATAATCCTGGCCAGAAGACCAGATTGCTGCATTATCTCCGTTATGAATTTCGCCCCAGTGAACCCCATAATGGTCCCAAAACCCCTGGGTTACGATTTTTCCGGCATACACGCCAATAGATCCCGTCAGGGTGCCTGGCTGCGCCACAATTTTGTGGGCATTACAGGCAATCCAGTACCCTCCTGAGGCCGCATAATTAGACATGGAAACAACCACCGGCTTTTTCAACTTTGCCTGTTCCATTTCCCGGCCAATCAGGTCAGAAGCAATAGCGTTCCCCCCTCCTGAATCAATGCGCAAAATGATCGCTTTAACGTCTTCATCTTCCCCGGCTTCCCGGATACTTTTGGCAATTTCAGGCGCATCCATCACGGCGTCATCCAGTAAAGGGTTTCGCATTGTTTTTCCTTTAGAAATAGCGCCTGCCGCATAGATAATGGCGATTTTCTCTCCCCGGGAAGAAGGTTTAAGAGTTCTGGTATAAGAATCGAAGGGATAATATGCGGGCTTTTTACCGACAAGCTTTTCAATAGCGTCTTTGACCTGGTCTTTATAGCCAATTTGGTCAATCATTCGTGCGTTGACAGCATTATGGGACGCATGCGGGCTTGTATCGAGAATTTTACGCACCTCCATGACTTCTAATTTTCGGTCTGCCGCAACATCCATAACAATTTGCGTGGCAAGGATATCGATAAGCCGTTGCATGTTCTCTTTGTAAGGAGGCGTAAAGTCAGATTCGGTCATGGATTCAGCGAACCCCTTATACTCTTCCCGGCGTCCCACTTGAGGCCGGATTTTAAAATCATCCAAAGCCCTTTTAACAAACGGAACTTCTACCATCATGCCGGTAAAGTTTAAAGCGCCCAACGGCGTCATCCAGATTTTTGTTGTTGCGGCAGCAAGATAATAATTCAGTGTTCCATTAGAAAGTTCCCCAAACGTATCGGTATAGGTATAAATAAATTTCCCTTCAGCTTTAAAGGTTTTAAAGGCTTCCCGGATTTCTTGAACTGTCGCTATCTTCAAGGCATTCCCCTCCAGGGTCAGCAAGATCCCTTTAACATTCTTATCTCCAGCTGCATGGTTGATGCTTTCAACGATTGTGCGAACGGATAAGGGGCTTCCTTCCACAAGCGCCATGAATCCTCCCCCGCTATGGGGTTGCTCGGACAATGACTGGTTCCCCAGGGTCAGGTTTAAGACATAAGAATCCTCTAAAGATACTAAAGGCAAGGAAGGAGATGCCAGGCGGTACAAGGACCAAAAGAAAATGAGGAAAATAAGAAGGGTAGTCGCTCCAATGATTGCTAAAATACGGACAATAAAACGTCGCATCGACTTCTCCTGATCCTAAAGGCTCGCTTGTTGATCATATATATCATTAAAAGCCTTATAAACTTGTTAATTATTTTATTCAAAAGGAGCCTCATCCGGCTTTTTCCTCAAAATTCTTGATCATTGCGTATGAAGCAATTTAGGGATCTGGAAATAATAAACTTTACATTCATTCAGGAAATTTTGAGACAGGGGCAAGTGATTTTGAGAACCGGAACGCAAAGCGCAGTTTACCTTTTGCGCGTACCGGAAGCGCAAAAATCACGCCGCAGATGGCTCAAAAATCGAAGAAGAAAGGGTAATATTCATTTTTCTAGATCCTTACACCGTAGCAATATCAGGCGCGTCTACGGCCTTCATTCCAACAACGTGATACCCGCTATCAACATAGTGAATTTCACCCGTGACCCCACTGGAGAGGTTACTTAACAAATAAACGCCCGCGCCGCCCACGTCTTCAAGGGTGGTATTGCGTTTCAAAGGGGAATTATACTGGTTCCATTGCAAGATATAGCGAAAATCCCCAATTGCTGAGGCTGCCAAAGTTTTGACAGGCCCGGCGGAGATAGCGTTCACGCGAATGTTCTGGCCTCCTAAATCCACAGCAAGGTATCGAACGCTCGCCTCTAGCGCAGCTTTTGCAACGCCCATGACATTGTAATGCGGCATGACACGTTGAGCGCCATGATAAGTCAATGTGATGAGGGCGCCTCCCTCTGGCATAAGCCTTGAGGCTTCCCGGCAGGTTTCCGTAAAAGAATAGCAAGAAATATCGAGAGAATTCAGGAAATTTCGGCGGGATGTTTCCGCATACTTGCCTTTCAGTTCTTCTTTATCCGCATAGGCAATGGCATGCACGACGAAATCAATTGCGCCCCATTTATCTTTAATCGCTGAAAAAGTACGGGTAATATCACCCTCTTTACTCACATCGCAAGGAATCACGAAATCAAAACCAAGTGATTGGGCTAAAGGACGGACCCGCTTTTCCAGCGCCTCGGATTGAAACGTAAAAGCAATTTCCGCTCCGGCTGCCGCCAAGCTCTTTGTAATGCCCCACGCCAGGGAATGATCATTTGCAACGCCCATGATTAAGCCCCGTTTTCCAGCCATTAATCCTGTCTTTGATCCAGCTTCTGTCATTTTCTTTTCCTATTTTATTAAAGTGATCTTGTTTATGGGTTTATGAGCAGACTTCTTCCGAAATCGAGAATTTTAATTCAGGGTTTGCCAGTGAGCAAAAGACGACGGTTTCCAAAGAAGTCTGTTGCTTACTTATGGCGCAAAAGGGGACTGTTGTTCAAGACAATCTTCGCCATAAAAGGGGAAAGGCGTTTATAGCATAATAGGGAGGGATAGTATCCGGCCTCATCTTCCTTCTTTTAGAGTTGACCCTGACGAAAAAAAACCTACTTTGTAGTTTATAATTAATGTTGAACATGAAGGAGCAAGAAGAGATGACTTTAAAAAACCTATTTATTCTTGGATTATTCGGGATGATCGCAACAGGTGAAGCTCAGGCCGGGCCTTACCAGGCGCCTATCCGAACAGACGTCAATAAAAATATTCAGCTTGTATCTACGTATCAGTACTACCCCCACTATACTTATCCTTCCTATAATTATTATTACGGGCATCCTCATCATTGGTACCACAAAAAATATAGTGATTTAGCCAACCAGTGTCGTTACCATCGTTTTAGTTTTAAGAGCTCTAAATGTAAGCGGTTTTGCGGATTAAATCCCCATATTTGTTTACCTTAACAGGCTTGTAGATTAGCCATAAACAAGATGGGTTGTCTGGTTTTAGGAAGGCCATAACCTTATAGGCTCATGCTGGAAGAAGGCGCCGGATTCATCAGTGCATGTCTTTGGGACAAAAAAAAGAGCAATGCGAAACCGGCAGCTTCATTCAGTATGGGGATAGAGGGGAAAAATTACGCTCAAATCCTCTCTATGAAAAATTGCCCGATTATTTCCTGATAAACTGTTTTAAGACGATGAACTTCCTCAATAGAAATATGTTCATCAATCTGGTGGGCCGTGGCATTAACAAGGCCGAATTCAATGACAGGACATATATCTTTCAGGAAACGCGCATCTGAAGCGCCCCCACTCGTACTCAGAATGGGCGTTAGACCTGTAGCCTTCAAGACAGCTTGAGAAACGAGGCGTTGTAGCGCTTTATCTTCACACAAGAAAGCGCCTCCACTTCCCTGAACCTGCAAGGTATAGGCAAATCCTTCTTTATTGAGTCCCGTTTGGACGGCCTGGTCTTCAAGATAGAGGGTCAGGGATTCAAACGTATGGAGTGGATTAAACCGTATGTTGAATTTGGCTATTGCCTTTAGGGGAATCACATTTGTAACAGGGTTCGCTACGTCGATAGAAGTTATTTCAAGGTGAGAGGGATCAAAATTGGCTGTTCCCCTATCCAGAGGGCAAGAAAGAAGATCTTGCAAATAATTGAGGAGGGGCAAAATAGGATTTTTCGCCAAATGAGGATAAGCCACATGGCCGGCTTGCCCTTGTACAATTAACGTTGCATTCAAGCTGCCCCGCCGCCCCACCTTTACCGTATCCCCCACTTTTTTTTCATTTGTAGGCTCCCCCACGAGACAAATATCAATGCGCTCTCCCCGCGCTTTGAACTGTTCAACAACATGCCGGATGCCATCAACGGCTGGGCCTTCTTCATCGCTGGTTAAAAGGATGCTTAATGAACCTTCATTGAGCCGGGTCTGTTGTAAATATCCGTCGATAGCTGCCAGATAAGCGCCTATAGCGCCTTTCATGTCAACGGCGCCCCGTCCATAAAGTTTCCCATCTCGGATTTCTCCTGCAAAAGGATTAACCAGCCAACGGGTGATATCGCCGGCTGGAACAACATCCGTATGGCCGACAAAACAAAGATGGGGAAAAGATGTTCCACGACGGGCATAAAGATTGCTCACGTCCCCCGAATCCAGGCGCTCAACCGAAAAACCCCGGGCAATCAGAAAATCAGTCACAATAGCCAGAGTCCCCGCCTCAGCAGGCGTAACACTGGGACAGCGCAGCAATTGCCGGGTTAAAAAGATGGGATCTGCCGCCATTATTCTTCAACCTCTAACGGGTTTTGCGTAAAATGCCCCAGGGCGTGTCATCAATTGAAGGATTTTGTGGCGAAAATGGCGGGTTTTGAGAACCGTATTGCAGAATACATTAAGGCGTATTTGAGAAACGGCAGCGCAGAAACCCCCCATCTGCAGACCAAAAGCCGATAATTGATGACGTACCCTAATGAACCACATCTGAGACTGTAAGCGTTGGCGCCTCCGGCGAAGAAGCGGGTAATTGCTCAGGTGGAGAAACAGGTAACATCCCCTGCTCATCATCTCGCCATTCAATGGGAGATAAGGCTTTAATAAGGGCGATTTTCAAAACCTGTTCCACAGAGGAAACAGGGATAATTTTAATCCCCTTCTTAACGTTGTCTGGAATATCAGCAAGATCTTTTTCATTATCGAGCGGAATAATCGCTGTTTTAATGCCGCCCCGATGAGCCGCCAGCAGTTTTTCCTTCAATCCACCAATTGGCAACACCCGACCACGTAAAGTTATTTCCCCCGTCATCGCCACATCTTTGTGGACGGCAATTCCTGTAAGGGCGGATACAATGGACGTACACATTGCCACACCCGCAGAAGGGCCATCTTTGGGGGTTGCTCCTTCGGGTACATGGATATGAATATCCCGTTTTTCAAAAAGAGATGGCTTAATCCCAAACCGGGGCGCCTGGGAGCGGATATAACTCACAGCTGCCTGGATCGATTCCTGCATGACGTCCCCCAATTTACCGGTAATCATGGTTTTACCCTTCCCCGGTAAAATGACGGCTTCAATAGACAACAAGTCACCACCAACTTCTGTCCATGCTAAACCTGTCGTCACGCCAACGACATCAGCAATTTCCGCTAATCCATAATGATATCGAGGGATACCAGCATATTTTTCAAGGTTCCGCGCAGAAATTTTAATTGTTTTCGTTTTTGGGTTGGTTAGAATTTCCTTGATTGATTTCCGGGATAAATTCGCAATTTCCCGCTCAAGGTTCCGCACGCCCGCTTCCCGCGTATAAAGACGAATTAACTGGCGCAAGGCATCAGTGGTAATTGTTAATTCCCCTTCCCTTAACCCATGCATTTCTATTGTTTTAGGGATAAGGTAGTGGATTGCAATTTCAACCTTCTCATCTTCTGTATAGCCTGGTAAGCGAATGATCTCCATCCGGTCCAATAACGGTTGAGGCATGCGCAGCGTATTCGCCGTTGTCACAAACATCACATCCGACAAATCGTAGTCAACTTCAAGGTAATGATCATTAAAGGTCGCATTTTGTTCCGGATCCAGGACTTCAAGCAAAGCTGAGGCAGGATCACCCCGCCAATCTGTTCCCATTTTATCAATTTCATCCAGCAAAAAGAGAGGATTCGATGTCTTTGCTTTTTTCATCCCTTGAATAACTTTACCAGGCATGGAGCCGATATAGGTGCGACGATGCCCCCGAATCTCCGCTTCATCCCGAACGCCCCCCAATGACATACGCACAAAACTGCGCCCTGTTGCTGAAGCGATGGACTTGCCCAAAGATGTCTTACCTACTCCGGGTGGCCCAACCAGACATAAAATCTGTCCTTTCACTTTACCAACACGGCTTTGAACAGCGAGATACTCCATAATCCGTTCTTTAACCTTATCCAGGCCATAATGGTCATGATCCAGGATTTCCTTTGCGATCTTAATATCCCGTTTAATCCGGCTACGATGTTGCCAGGGAATAGAAAGCATCCAGTCCAGGTAATTGCGAATGACGGTTGCCTCTGCAGACATTTGGTTCATACTGCGTAATTTACGCAGTTCGGTCATAGACTTTTCACGGGCTTCTTTGCTGAGCTTTGTTTTCTTAATTCTGGTTTCAAACTCGGAAACCTCGTCTTTCCCCTCTTCTCCTTCACCCAGTTCCTTTTGGATAGCCTTCAATTGCTCATTCAAATAGTAATCCCGCTGCGTTTTCTCCATTTGGCGTTTAACGCGGGTGCGTATGCGTCGTTCAACTTGTAAAACGCCAATTTCACCTTCGATATGATTGAGAATCTTTTCTAACCGTTGTTTGATATCACCTGTCTCTAATAAAATTTGCTTTTCAGGGATTTTTAAGCTGAGATAGGACGAGATGGTATCTGCCAGTTTTGCCGGATCATCAATTTGATTAACCGTCACCAAAACATCCGGGGGAATTTTGCGGTTAAGTTTAATATACTGTTCAAACTGGACAATAATTGTGCGAACTAACGCCTCAACTTCAGCCTCATCAATACGGTCTTCCACAATGAGGTCAACAAGGGCATGAAAGTGTTCGGCATCGTCTTGAATTTTTATCAGCCGGACACGCTGTCCCCCCTCTACCAGAACTTTTACCGTTCCATCAGGGAGCTTCAATAATTGTAAAACCGTTCCAAGCGTCCCAACAGTATATAAATCTGCCGACGTTGGGTCATCATGATTTGCATTTTTCTGAGTGACAAGGATGATCTGCTTTTCTTCCCCGAGCATGACCTGTTCTAAAGCACGAACGGATTTTTCCCGTCCCACGAACAAAGGGACAATCATATGGGGAAAAACAACAATATCACGAAGAGGAAGAACAGGATATTGCACCCCTTTTGTCAAACCAAACATCATATACAATCACCCAAATCGTTAATGAGGACAGACATTGCCAAGACAATATTGAGGTATACCCTTAGCACGGCCATTATCTAAAACCTGAATTAATGTCCGTACCCGTCCCTAGTTTACTCTTTTCTGATCTTTTGCGCAAAATAAGTTGCAGCGCATCAATACGCCCATCCACTGACCTCAGCCGCGAGCTGGCCGGCGGCTCCTGAGATAAAGTAACTTACCTCTTGCCGTTCTTTTGACTTCGCTCGCAAGCTTTTGAAAAGCTTGCGAGCTACAATCAGGACAAACGGAACCCAGGTTGTAACCTTTGTCTCCGTTCGCCTTGAGCGTAGCAATCAGCTTGAAAAACTGGTTGTAAAGTCCACGGGCAAAATACGTTTATTCTCCTTCAACCTCGACGCTTACGTGCGCGGACGAACGGAGCAGGGCATTATGCTCTCGTATAGTTTATTTTAATCCATACGAGGTAAATTTACTTCCCCTTAGAAGCATCACTCAGCCGCTTCCCATATGTTTTCAGGGGCTGTGCGCGACCTTCAACAACTTCTCTGTTGATGATAACTTCCTCAACGTTTTCAAAAGAAGGCATCTCAAACATAATATCGAGTAAAATATTTTCCATAATAGAGCGCAATCCGCGTGCGCCTGTCTTACGGGCAATCGCCCGCAGCGCAATGGCATGTAACGCATCATCTGTTAAGTTCAGCTCAACGTTCTCCATTTCAAACAACCGTTTGTATTGCTTGACGAGGGCATTCTTTGGTCTTATCAAAATTTCGACAAGGGATTGTTCATCTAAATCGGTCAGGGTCGCCAGAACAGGTAACCGTCCAATAAACTCTGGAATCAAACCAAATTTTAGCAAATCTTCAGGTTCAACGCCCCGTAACAAATCTCCGGTCGTTCTTTCTGCAGGCGCCCGGACATCTGCGCCGAACCCGATAGCAGCCCCTTTTCCGCGAGCAGCTATGATTTTCTCTAAGCCGGAAAATGCTCCCCCGCAAATAAAGAGGATATTCGTTGTATCAACCTGCAAGAATTCCTGTTGGGGATGTTTACGCCCCCCTTGAGGAGGAACAGAGGCAACTGTTCCTTCCATAATTTTTAATAAGGCTTGCTGAACCCCTTCACCGGAAACATCCCGCGTAATAGAGGGGTTATCTGACTTTCGAGAAATTTTATCAACTTCATCAATATAAACAATACCGCGTTGGGCGCGTTCAACATTATAATCTGCAGCTTGCAAAAGTTTTAAAATAATATTTTCAACATCCTCACCAACATACCCGGCTTCGGTAAGGGTTGTTGCATCCGCCATCGTAAAAGGGACATCAATAATGCGCGCCAGCGTTTGCGCAAGTAATGTCTTCCCGCTTCCCGTGGGACCAATCAATAAAATATTGGATTTGGCAATTTCAATATCACCACTCTTGGGACCATGGGTTAAGCGCTTATAGTGATTATGCACAGCAACGGAAAGAACACGTTTTGCAAAGAATTGACCAATAACATAATCATCCAGGACAGAGCATATCTCAGCCGGGGAAGGGACGCCATCGCCTGATTTAACCATAGAGGAGCGGCTTTCTTCCCGGATAATATCCGTACACAATTCAACGCATTCATCACAAATAAAAACCGTTGGCCCCGCAATAAGCTTGCGTACCTCATGCTGGCTTTTCCCGCAGAATGAACAGTATAAGGTGTTTTTGATATCACTGCCAACTGATTTGCTCATATAACTCCCCCTCCCATGATACGCAAAGGGCCCTTCTCATTTATGCTGTTTCAAAAAATAACACTCTGGCCACTTACAAATTCAGTATGGCTTGCCAATGATCAACAAAGAGTTAAATTTTTTGCTTTCTAAGCTTTTACATTTTTAACAACAAGGCTCTCTAATGCTTTTGGACGATTCGTGACCACTTCGTCAATCAATCCAAACTCTTTTGCCTCTTCAGGAGACATAAAGCGATCACGCTCTAAAGCATCTTCAATGACATTCAAAGCTTGTCCTGTTTTTTCAGCAAAAATTTCGTTGATTTGGTTGCGTAACTTCAAAATTTCCCGTGCCTGAATTTCGATGTCCGTAGCTTGGCCTTGCGCCCCGCCATGAGGTTGATGAACCATAATGCGGGAATTGGGCAACGCAAACCGCTTGCCCTTTGCTCCAACCGCCAGCAATAAAGCTCCCGCAGAGGCAGCTTGCCCCATGCATAAAGTGGCCACATCACACCGAATATAATTCATGGTATCCAGAATGGACAACCCAGCCGTTACAACCCCGCCAGGGGAGTTGATATATAAAGCGATGTCCTTATCCGGGTTCTCAGATTCCAAAAATAAAAGCTGTGCGCAAACAAGACTTGCAACGTCGTCATTTACTGGGCCAGACAGAAATACAATACGTTCTTTGAGCAGGCGGGAATAAATATCATAAGACCGTTCCCCTCTGCTGGTTTGCTCAACAACCATAGGAACTAAAGTACTAAATACTGATCCTTGAAATCCGCTCATGCCTCTTTTCCTTTCTCTTTTCCTTCCAGTGTTTTTGTCTTGCTTGTCTCTTGCTTGGCTCCTTTTGAAGCCGCCGCCGTGGAGATCTTTTGATCTTTTTGATCTTCTTGATCCTCGTCATCTTCTTCATCGTACGGAGTGGGAATGACGCCACGCGCCATCTTCTTTAAAGTTGGAAAGTCAACTTTATTTTCCGTACTATTGGACTGACTCAAGATAAAATCTACCACCTTATCTTCTAAAAGAGGAGCCACCAAATTCCGTAGCGCTTGATTATTATTCACATAATATTTAATAATATCATCTAAATGGGAAGGGTTGCGCATCGCTTCCTGGAAAACAGCCATTCGAACTTCTTCATCGCTCAACTTCAGGTTATTTGTATCCGCCAAATGGGAAATTAATAACCCTAACCGCACCCGACGCTGTGCGATTATTTTATAATCCGCTCTCAACTCCCCTTCCGATTTTGCCTCATCATCTTCATCCAACTCTCCATTGGCCCGAGCTTCGGTTAACTCATTTTGAAGTTGACCCCAAATGGCTTTAAATTCATTTTCCACCATTGTAGGAGGCAAATCAAAGTCATATTGAGAGTCCAACGCATCGAGCAAGTTACGCTTCATATACAAGTGAGCAACTTTTTTGGCCTCATTCCCTACTGAATGACGAACAGACTCCCGCAAATCATCAAGCGTCTCAACTGCAAATTCTTTTGCGAATGTATCATCCAGTTTAAAGGTGATGGGTTCTTCAATATTTTGCACCTCAACCTTGATCACAGCTTTCTTATCCGCAAGATCAGCAACTTTTTCTTCTTTTGGAAACTGAATTTCTTCCTCAAAATGATCCCCGGTTTTCTTGCCGTAAAGGCTTCTCACAACAGGGGAAAAGGGACTATCTTCTTTTTCAGGGCCCAGCAAAATCTGATATATTTCTGGCAGTTCAATACCCTTACCATCTTCCAAAGTTCCTGACCACTTCACAGAAACCAGGTCTCCCTTATGCGCAGCTCTTGCTTCCTTTGGCTTTTGATATCGAACATGCTCATCACACATCTTCTTTAATTGCCGTTCAACATCTTCATCGCTAATTGTCACATTTAACATATTTATAGAGATATCTTTAAAGCTTTTAACATCAATATCTGGTAACGCCTCAAAAGTGACTATACATTCAAAGTCCTTTCCCTTTTCAAAAGAAATCATATCTACAGTCGGATCAAGAGCGTTACGAAACTTATGATCCTTATAAATTTGAGCTAAAGCCTCACGCAATATCATGTTTCCTGTATCTTCCCAAGCTTCAGATCCATATCGTTGCGCAAGAATGGCGTCTGGCGTTTTGCCAGGCCGAAACCCTGGAATCCGGACTCTAGCGCCAATTTTTTTCAGCTGTAACTCAAATTTTTTCTGAAGCTCTGGCGCAGAAGCTGTAATTTTAAATTGATATTTCAGCTTTTCTGAAAGTACTTTCGCAATATGCATGTAGCGCTCCGACTCGTCTTTTAAACGGGTTTCAAAATTTTTATATGGTGCGGGCGGAGGGACTTGAACCCCCACGACTTGCGTCACCAGAACCTAAATCTGGCGTGTCTGCCAATTTCACCACGCCCGCAAAAAAAGACCATTGGGAAATAACCAAGTCTCTTTTGTGTACACGAACCAAGTAATATGTTCAATACTTTAGTATCCCTTGCCTCCAGAGGCAAGTTTTTCTTAAAGCTATCCCAGGAAAATAACAAGCCTCCCTTCCTTATATAGCCCCCATGGATGGAAAATAGGACTTTTTAATTTAAAATTAAGTGATATTTCCCATCATTTTTATTAAATAAAAATTAAATTTTATAATTTATGGGCAAAATTAAAACTTGAAAAAAATAAAATATGATAATATCTATATTATGCATAATAATCATACTTATATGACACATAAATAGGGGATTTTGATTATGGATAAACACAAGGTTCGGAATAAATGGACGGAAGAAAACATACATTACTTAAAAACAGCCTACTTGCGGGGATTACCATTAAAACAAATCGCTGTGCAATTAAACCGGTCCGTCAGCGCAATTAATAAAGTCCTGGACCGATATCATTTGCGAACACACAGTACGCTGCAACGCCTTCCCTCTTTACGATGCCCAACGGCTCACCACCTTCAACCAAGGCGTAAATTGGGCGTTCAAACCCGCAAAAAAAATAGTCAAACAACAAAATTTCCTTGTGAAGATACCCGGCAATGGGTTCTATTTGAGTGCGTCCTTTACTGGCTCAAATCTCAAAAAATCCCGGTTATGAAATCCGGCTCGGATGTTTACTATGAGGTTAACGGGTTTCCAAAAAACAAACAACAAATCTTGCTCATTGCTAACTTACTGCGGGAACGTCATCAGCTCCCCATATTTTTTGTTGAAGGGGTGACCAATGCATGAGCATTTCAACTGCAGCGGAGCCGCGGCCTACACCATAAAGTAACTTACCTCTTGCCGTTCTTTCGACTTCGCCCGCAAGCTTTTGAAAAGCTTGCGGGCTACGCGCGAGGACAAACGGGAATAGGGGACTCCCACTCCTGCTTTTCCTATTTTTTCAACATTTTTCAATGGGTTATAATTCCTCTCTCCGTTCACCCTGAGCGTAGCCATCCCCTTGAAAAGGGGATGGCGAAGTCGAAGGGACAAAACCATTCATATCTTCCGGCTTCGGCGCTTCACTCTGACGCGCAAGGCCGAATGGGATAAGAGGGTTACTCACCAGCGTCAAACCATTAAAAGCCCATGGGGAGCTAAATAGAAAGTAACCTCTTTCTTGAGTATCTCGAGGTTTTCCAGGCTAGACGCTTCACACCGGACAACGAGGGCAGGTTGCGTGTTCGAGGCGCGAAGAAGCCACCATCCATCAGAACGGGATACGCGGACCCCGTCAATCGTCGATATATTGGCATCTTCTGCCGTCAATTGATGGCAAATGCTATCAACCACCTGGAATTTGCGCTCATCGGAACACTCAATACGAATTTCGGGGGTATTGTAGAAATGCGGCAAGCCATCAATCATTTGGGCTAATGACTCTGTGGCGTTTTGAAGAATATTGATCAAACGGACAGCGCTATAAAGCGCATCATCATAACCATAATATTTGTCAGCAAAGAAGATATGGCCGCTCATCTCTCCGGCAAGAAGGGCGCCTGTCTCTGCGATTTTTGTCTTGATCAAGGAATGGCCGGTGCGGGCCATGAGGATGTTTCCGCCCAGGCGCGCAATTTCATCAAATAATGCCTGGGAGGATTTGACATCAGCAATAATTGTGGCTCCGGGGTTATGCTTGACGACATCGCGCGCAAGAAGCAGCAACACCTGATCACCCCAAATGATCCGGCCCCTGCCGTCCACAATGCCAATTCGGTCTCCATCTCCATCAAAGGCAATCCCGACGTCTGCCTTACTATCCTTCACAACCTCAATCAGCTGTTTCAAGTTTTCCGCAACCGTTGGATCGGGATGATGAGCCGGGAAAGCTCCATCGATTGTCTCATTGAGCAAAGTATGATCTGCTCGAATACCCTTGATAAGAAGTTTCAGGATATCACCCGTTGCGCCATTGCCGGCATCCCACACGACTTTCAAAGGTTGGTCAACATTTCCTTGAGGGGATTCATAATCTTGCAAAAGGCGATTCACATAACTTTGCGTTAAATCCAGGGTGTCAAGTTTCCCTCGACTTCCTGCGCTTATCGTTTCATTTATGTTCGCAACCTCTTGAATATCCGTTCCAAAAAAGGGACGGTTCTGGAGGGCCATCTTAAAGCCATTGTCAAAGGCTGGATTGTGGGAACCTGTAACCATAATAACGGCATCAACCCCAAGAGCCTTCAGGCCGTAATAGGCCATAGGGGTAGGGCCAATATTCAAATCTGTCACATCGATACCCGTGGCCAGCAATCCTTCGATGAGGGCCGCCGCCAGGGCGGGAGATGTTAACCGACCATCCCGGCCGACGCATATGGTATTTTTTCCAGTTTGACGCAGCATTAACCCGAACTTTCTCCCTAATGCCAGGGCATCGGCTTCAAACAGCGTTTTGCCCACCTCCCCTCGAATATCATATTCCCGTAAAATGAGAGGATTAAAGGAATGAGCGGTCATGAGGGCCTCTTTCGGGAAAAATTAGGCAACAGACGTTGCTTGTTGAGAGGCGAGTTGGGCGCCATAGATGGCGGGACGGCCAATAGACACATAGTCGAACCCGGCAGCAACCATTTCTTCAGGACGATAAATATTGCGCATATCAATGAGAAGGGGATATCTCAACAAACTCACCATTTTTTTAAAATCCAGCGCCCGGAATTCATTCCATTCCGTCAAAATCAACACCGCGTCCGCTCCCTTCATCGCTTCATAGGCGCTCTCTGACCACGCAATGTTACTCAAGTATTTTGCCGCTTCTTCACGGCCTACAGGATCATAAGCTTGAATTGTGATGCCCGCTTCCTGGAGCGCCGGAATAATGGTCAGGCTTTGAGCATCCCGCATATCATCCGTATTCGGCTTAAAAGTCAGTCCCAAAACAGCGACAGTTTTGTTTTCTCCCGGCGCCCCTTCAAGCGTTTGAATAACTTTGCGGGCTATTCCTTGTTTACGGTCCTCATTGGACTTGATCACAGACTCAACAATAGCAGTTGGAGCGCCTACGTCACGCGCCGTCCGCGCCAAAGCCAGGGTATCTTTTGGAAAGCAGGATCCCCCATATCCAGGCCCCACGTGAAGGAATTTACGGCCAATGCGGCCGTCCAGGCCAATGGCTTTTGCGACATCCTGGATATCGGCGTTAACTTGCTCACAAATGTCCGCCATTTCATTTATAAAGGCAATTTTCATGGCTAAAAAACCATTAGCGGCGTATTTGACAAGTTCCGCCGTTTCAATGCCTGTAAAAACCAGAGGGGTTTCTATTAAATAGAGAGGACGATACAGTTGTTGTAATACGGCGCGCGCACGGTCATGTCCTGCTGCGTTTGAGTCTGTACCGATGACCACGCGGTCAGGGCGCATAAAGTCGGTGATGGCGGAACCTTCGCGTAAAAATTCCGGGTTGGAAGCCACGTTAAACTCAGCCGTAGAGTTGGCTATCCGGATAGATTGGTGAATAATTTCAGACACCCTTCGGCACGTTCCAACCGGCACCGTGGATTTGGTAATCACAACCGTATAACCTTCCAAAGCCTCGGCAATCTCTTCAGCTGCTGCATACACGTAAGATAAATCCGCATGGCCGTCTCCCCGACGGCTGGGCGTTCCAACCGCGATGAACACAGCATCGGCTTTGGCAACAGCCTCTTTTAGGTCTGTCGTAAAGGAAAGGCGTCCAACCCGTTGCGTTTGCTGAACAAGGGATTCCAGCCCCGGTTCGTAAATGGGAATGGCCCCTTTGCGCAAACTCTCTATTTTATCCACGTCTTTATCAACGCAAGTAACGTTATAGCCAAATTCAGCAAAACAGGCGCCTGTTACCAGGCCGACATAGCCAGACCCTATGATAGCGATTTGCATTTTTGAATCCTTAATTGTTAGCAACATCCATATAACTATGCCTGGAGAATTCTGTCAACGTTAAGCCGAGATACATAGCAATTCTCATTAGATTTCTTTCGAAACCAGGAATTTTGGTCCATGGCGTCGTCAAAAATTTGTTCGTGATCCTCATGTACTCTTATGTACACTCCGGTTACTCACAAATTTTTTCCTAGCCCTGAACCAAAATTCCTGGTTTCGAAAGAAGTCCAGTAAGGAAGAATAGGAGATATTACCGCTGGATGCCTGCCCCGCAATGTTTTTCAATGGCTGACAGCAAGTAATCCTTTAAATCGGAACGGCTATAGGCAAAAGCAAGGTTCGCTTCAAGCCATCCTTCTTTTAAGCCACAATCAAAGCGTTGGCCGCTAAACCGCACTCCATGAAAGGGCATGCGCTTAATAAGGGAGGGAAAGGAATCGGTGAGCTGAATTTCTCCTTCTTTACCATTTTGCTGCTGGCCTAAAATCTCAAAAATTTCGGGTTGAAGGATATACCGGCCCACAATTGCCGTATGGGAAGGCGCCTGGTCAATGGCTGGTTTCTCAACAACGCCCTTAGCCTGGACGTAAGCGCCCCCATCTTTATGGATGTCCAAAATACCATAGCGGCTGACATGCTCCGGCGCCACATCCATGACAGCAACCACATTACCCCCTAATTGTTGATAAGCCTCAATCATCTGCAATAAACAGGGTTTTTTCGCCAAAATCAGGTCATCAGCCAACATTAAAGCAAAAGGCTGGTTGCCGACCATATGGCGGGCGCACCAGACAGCATGGCCAAGACCTAAGGGGGTTTGCTGGCGGATAAACACCGCTTGTCCTGGCGCCAGTTGGGATGAACGCAAAGTGGCCAGCTCGGCTATTTTTCCCCTCTGTTCAAGCATGTGCTCCAAGGAATAGTTCACGTCAAAGTGGTCTTCGATCGCCGTTTTTCCATGGGATGTGACAAAAATAAAATTTTCAATACCTGCGTCACGCGCTTCTTCAACGGCATATTGGATAAGGGGTTTATCAACCACAATCAGCATTTCTTTTGGAGCAGCCTTTGTTGCCGGTAAAAACCGGGTACCCAACCCAGCCACAGGGAAGACAGCGGTGCGAATGGAGGAATATTTCATCTCATATTCCTGCTGGTTTATGGTCACTTGTCGCCTTCATTATGCGTCCCTCAAGGTCGTATTGCATCCTCATGGGTAACTCTCCCTGCTCCGTTCGTCCTCGCGCGCAGGCGTAAGGCGCTGAAGTCGAAGGATAAGAAAACTCACCCTGAAACCCCATAAGTCGTTGTTAATAATATTTTTTATCTCCTCAGCCCTTGTACGTTCGCGACCAGATTTTCAATCTGCTTGGTTCACACGTGAGGCCGAACGGCAAGAGGTCAGTTACTTTACGTCGTCAGACGCGGAACAGACGCGGTTAAGTTGCTTTTCTTCAACAACACGCTACAAAAAACCCCGCCAGCGTGTCCCCCATAGGGAGTTGCTTGGCGGGGTTTTTTCAAGTTCGACAAAACGACTATCAGCTATGCTTATTCAATGGTTGTAACAGCTGCACGGTTTTGTGCGTAAACTTCCTCAGTATCACCAGCAACCAATGGATTGTCTTTACCATAAGAGAGTGTTTTCAAACGATGATGGTCTACACCCATGTGGCTCAATGCTTTCTTTGCGGCATGGGCACGGCGTTCACCCAAAGATCTGTTGTATTCAGCTGTTCCGCGGGCGTCACAATGGCCAGCAATGACAGCTTTTGTTGCTGGGTAGGTCTTCAACCAGCCAGATTGCGCTTCCAAGGTCTTCATGGATTCTGAAGTAATATGAGACTTGTTGAAAGCAAAGAAAACACGGTCCCTAATGTTTGCTTTAAAATCTTCTGGTGTGCCTGGGCCACCAACTTGTCCAACGTTTACACTTTGGTCTGGCGCGCATTCACAAGCGGCGAGCGTAAGACCCGTTATCAAAAGGCTAAGAACTTTACTACGCATTTTTCATCATCCCTCTATTTGTTTAGTCACATTAAACATTAAACCATATAAAACTTAACAAATAATTGATGCGAAAAGAAAGGAAAAAACAAACCTTGAACTGCTGATTTTTCCTAACTGTAGAGAAAATGCCACAGCCCCCTTCTTATTTTTTTCTCAAGCCCTTATTCCGATAAGAGGCGAGACCAGCTCCCATCTGAAGAATCGCGCGGAGTTTTGAGGGAACGTATGTTTCGTCCCGTTAAATCAACAGCATAAAGACGGGTATTGCCTCGTCTCCCCCCCCCGCTTTCTTTCGTAAACAAAATGACGCGCCCATTGGGGGCCCAGGTGGGAGCTTCCACTAAATGACCCTCAGCGATGAGGCGCTCGTTTGACCCATCCACATTCATAACCCCGATATAAAAACGCCCCCCCAGTTGTTTCGTAAAGGCAATGAGGTCTCCGCGTGGAGACCAGACAGGCTGAGAATATTTGCCATCTCCAAAGCTGATTTGATGGACGTTACCACCATTACTATCCATGACATAGATTTTCTCCCGGCAGTTATCCGGGTCAGACCGGTCTGAGGTAAAAACAATTTGGGCGCCATCTGGGGAATAGCAAGGCGAGGTATCAATACAGCTATGCCCTGTAAGCCGGCTAACCGTACCTGAGCTGAGATCCATTTTATAGAGGGCCGTTGTTCCCTCCCGCGCAAGGCTTAAGAGCAAGGAGCGGCCATCTGGAGAAAAATGGGGCGCAAAGGTCATACCTTTAAAATGGCCGATCAGCCGTTTTTTACGGGTGTGCACATTGATGATATAAACATGCGCTGTTTTGTTGGCATAAGCTAAATAAGCAATTTCTTTTGCGTTGGGAGCAAACCGGGGGGTGAGGACCATATGGACGCCGCTTGTTAAATATATATTATTATGGCCATCCCAATCCATAATAGCGAGGCGCCGTACCCGCTTTGTGCCGCGTGGCCCACTTTCATCAATGTAGGCAACCTTCGTATTAAAATAGCCCCCTTCTCCCGTAACGCGGTTATAAACAGCGTCGGCGATCATATGAGCGACTTTGCGCCATTGCTCTTGCTTTGCGGATAAAGAGAGGGCGAGCATTGACGTGCCGTTATAAACATCAAACAAATGAAATTCAACCGTAACCTTTCCGCTTCCACTGGTCACACGCCCTACTAAAAGGCACTGAGCATTCACCATCCTCCAGTCGGCAAAACGGGGATGCTGAAAGACGGAGGGCGTATCTTGAAGAAAAGATGCTTTACTGATGAGACGAAACAGACCGGAGTGCTCCAGATCATTGCCAACAACAGCGGCGATATCACGGCCCACGACTTCGTTCCCATCCACATGGATAAAGTCAGGGATAGCAATTGGCGTTGGGGCAATTTGCCCCTGGGTAACATCAATTTCCAACGTTGCCCGAGCAGGATAAGGCAGGACAAACAGCGCGATAAATATTAAGGATTTAATTAATCTGTTCATAGGCAATGTTCCTCCCATCCTTTATTAAAACATTTCTTTCGGGTCAAAGTTAAATATAAATTCTTTAAACATATCATATTTATCCTGAGGTATTGGCAAAGGGCTGCAATGGGGGTCGAGTACCGCCCGCCGGGCGCTTTCCGCAGCTGTGCGGTAAGATAAATCATTTGTCATTCTTGATTTTTCCATAATCTCAGCTTTTTGAACAGTCCCGTCACGCGCAACGTTTATTTTAATCGGTACGCGGATATTCCGCGCATCGCGCAATCCCGCTGGAATAAGCCAGCATTTTGACATATGCCGGCTCAAAGCGCCCACTTCAGATGCGGTTAATACCGGGCCAATGGTTGCTGCAGGCGCTCCCTTACCGCGGGAAGGAGCGCCATCATCAGCCTTTTCAATCTCATTCAACAAATCATCAAAACTCTTTGAAGGCTTTTTTTTCTTATCTTTCTGCTTATCATCCACCTTGGATATCTGCTTTTTCTTTTTATCCAGCGTAATTTCAGCCTTTTTCTGCCTTGGCTTTTCTTCCTTCCGCTTTTCTTTTGGTTTTTGTTTCGCCGTAGGGCCGGGAATAGGTTCAGCCTCAACAGGCTTAGGCTCGGGTTTAGGTTCAGGCTTTGGAAGCTCTGGTTTAAGCGGTTCCGGTTCCGGCTCTGGTTGGACAGCAGGAGCCGGTTGCGGTGGAGCCGGTTTGGGAAGTTCTGGCTGCTCTGCTTCTTTAAGGACTTCCGGAGCTAATTGAGGCGCAGCGCTTTGTTCAGCCACCTGGACAAATTCAACCATAACCGGTGTTTCGGATAATTTTGTTCTTTCAAAAGGGCTATAAAACCCCACCAGTAGAAAAATGAGAACTGTTAAATGGAGTAACGCGGAATATATGAGCGGACGCTTCATCGCCGTTACTGGCCCCGTATAATTTTAGGGCCATTTGCTGAACCCGCAGCAGGGTTAAGTGTTCGTACGACCGGCATTTTGGGGGTAACTCCGGGTTTTACCCTAACTTGGGGTAGAGGCGCAGAACGCATCCCTTGTTGATGAATAGACCCAGGGGGCTTCATGACTTGAGGGTGCGCAAGTTGACGAGAACCCTGAGGGATAGCGCCTTTGGGCGCTTGTGGCATACCGTGTGGCGCAAATTGCTCTGCCGATTGAACAGAAATAGCCGGGCTTGGCGTGGCCTTACGGACCATTAATTTTTTCCCTTTATCTGCGCCTGAAGGCATCTCTGCAATGAGGGATACTTTGTTAAACCCGGCAGCCGCAATAACACCCATAATTTCCATCACCCGGCCATAGTTAATTTTTTGGTCTCCCCGCACATAAATTTTTGCATCGGGGTTGTTGCCAGATACGGCAATCAACCGCTCAATCAATGCATCACCTTCCAGCTCCATTTCCTGAAGATAAGACTTTCCCTTTGCATCCACGGAAATCACCAGGGGTTCCGCTTGGTCATTCATCTTGGCAGCCTTCGTTTTTGGCAAATCGACAGGAACGCCTACCGTCAGCATGGGAGCGGTAACCATAAAGATGACAAGCAACACCAACATCACATCCACAAAAGGGGTAACGTTAATCTCAGAGAAAACTTGCCCCGTACGGCGGCGCCTCCTGAGTTGCCCCGATGCTCGGTTAAGTGAAACAGCCATAGGTTATGCTTGCTCCTCAAATTGACGGGAAATAATAGCGCTGAATTCATTAGAAAAAGCATCCAACCGATTGGCATACCGGTTTAAATCGGTCGATAATTTATTATAAGCAATCATAGCCGGGATGGCGACAACGAGACCCACCGCTGTTGCAAAAAGCGCTTCCGCAATACCCGGAGCAACAGCGACAACGGTCAAATTCGCATTTTGCTGTGTGGCCAGGGCTTGAAAACTGTTCATAATCCCCAAAACGGTTCCAAACAGCCCGACAAAGGTGGCGGAAGATCCGGTCGAAGCCAAAAAACCCATGTGCCGTTCGAGGCGGTCCATTTCCCGGCCCACGGTTAGCTGCATCACCCGTTCAATCCGTTGTTGCAAGGTTCCCCTGGAATCATTAGAACTCGCTAGTCCCTTGGAAATAGAACGGCGCCATTCGCGCATCGCTGCACAAAAAATAGCGCTGAGAGGGTCTTGCGGACGATTGTTGATCCGGTCATAAAGATCATCCAGGGCGCCGCCAGACCAGAAAGCTTCTTCAAATTGTTCTGCCAGCGTATGCAAACGCCGCAAGCGAACGATTTTTTGGAAAATGATCGTCCAGCACCAAAAAGAGGCGCCCAGCAGAACAATAATAACCATTTTAATGATTGGGGCTGCTTCCCAGAACATCACCCACAGGGAAAGCCCTTCAGAAACACCCGATGCCGATGCCGCCGCTGCCGCAACAGTTTGAATAGCCGCTTGATCCATAATCTTACTTTCCTCGGAATTTGTTTATACGACAGAATTTATATTCCAAAATATAACAAAATTAAGGATCGTTGTAAAAGATTAATGATAGACGTACCAAGCATATGAACCCTTCGTTTTAGAAGCGGCCTTGCGTTTATTGTTTATTTTTACTAATAAATTTAAAGGATCCGGTTCAAGCGCTTAACATGAATTATAAAGAGATCGTTCTATTTGATATATAACCACGCTTTCAGCCCAGCATAGCCAACCCCATACGCTTCCTTCTTTTTTATGTCAATGTATTTTCCAGCCATGCTTTATGACGTCTTTCATCCTGGAGACCGCTTTTAATGAGTTCCTCTGCATCCGGCCATTTATTTTCATGTTCATTCATGCGCTCATAAGCTGTATTCGTATCCATTTCGTTACTTTTCAGGGCCTGAGGGATGGTATGATCACCTACCATATTCGCAAGAAGAACTTTTCCCGTTGTGAGCAGTTGCTTGCCCAGGACGCCTTGTTGGGGAACATCATATTTGTTTTTTGTAAGGAGCGCGCAAAGTTTCTCAATAGAGCCGCTGCGTAAGTTTCAATTTTAAGAAAACTGTAGGAGAGTATGAGACTCCCATGAATAGGAAGTGTCTCCATGCCGATAAACTCTATCAAAATAAAAAAGAAGCCAGCAACTTTTAAC
>JACCDN010062745.1_pt1 | contig 34965 bp, 33 predicted proteins | sample 7441691 | NCBI WGS metagenome assembly JACCDN01 (sample SAMN15323439, study PRJNA562643) | freshwater metagenome | isolation source: river surface water | place: USA:Blue River Watershed | collected 2017-08-16
CCAATTTCATCACCCTACAGTGAAAATTATTACCTTTGCAATAATTAGTAGGACAAATATAAAAGGAGATTTTATATTTTTCAAAATTTTTCAATAAAAAATGTCTTTTTTTGCATAATTTTTAATTTGAAGCTTAAATATTTACAAATATTAAATGGAAAAGAAGTTTGAACTTGATCCTTTGGACTATAAGATTTTAGAAATTCTAGTCAAAGATGCCAACCTGCCGTATACTGAGATTGGTACGCGTCTCGATGTTTCTGGAGGTACCGTTCATGTTCGAATGAAAAAAATGGAATCCATGGGTATTGTAAAAGGGGCTCAATTATTAATTGATTATTCTAAAATAGGGTGGGATATAACTGCTTTTCTAGGAATTTATTTAGATAAAAGTAGTCTTTATGAAGATGTGGCTAAGCAGCTAGAGCAAATCCCAGAAGTGGTTAATATTCATTATACGACTGGTATTTATTCTATTTTTGCTAAAATAATATGTAGAGACACACAGCACTTGCGTGAAGTATTACACGATAAGATTCAGCGAGTTACGGGTATTCAGCGTACAGAAACGTTTATTTCATTAGAAGAAAGTCTGATTAGAAATACACCTTTATTTTGATTGTTTAGATTTATTCTAAACTAAGTCTATTTTTCTCCAAAATCCTTTTGTAATTTTGTGCTCTAAATGCAAAATTATGGCAGAGAAGGTAGATGACATTTTACAAGAAGTAACCACTTCCGATTATAAATACGGATTTGAGTCTCATTTCGAGACAGATGAAGCTCCTATAGGTCTTAGTGAATCCATTATTCATTTTATCTCTGATAAAAAGAATGAACCGGATTGGATGCGTGAGTGGCGTTTATCCGCTTATCGCTACTGGAGAACATTACAGGAGCCTGATTGGGCGAATGTTTTATATACCCCTGCTAAATACGATGAGTTGAAATATTATTCAGCTCCAGTTCAAAAAAAGCAATTGAATTCCTTAGATGAAATTGATCCGGAACTACGTCGTACGTTTGAAAAATTAGGAATTTCATTAGACGAACAAAAACGTCTTTCTAATGTGGCAGTCGATGCAGTTATTGATTCAGTTTCGGTTGCTACTACTTTTAAAGATACTTTAATGGAGAAAGGTGTGATTTTTTGCTCCATTTCAGAAGCTATCAAAGAATACCCTGACTTGATCAAGAAATATCTGGGTTCTGTGGTTCCCGTAAAAGATAATTACTTCGCAGCGTTAAATAGTGCGGTATTTTCTGATGGTTCCTTCTGTTATATTCCCAAGGGTGTTCGTTGTCCTATGGAATTATCAACTTACTTCCGAATTAACGCGTCAGGTACAGGTCAATTTGAACGTACTTTGATAGTTGCTGAAGATGAATCGTATGTATCTTATTTAGAGGGTTGTACCGCACCTATGCGCGACGAGAATCAATTACATGCAGCGGTGGTAGAAATTTATGTACATGCTGGGGCAGAGGTGAAGTATTCTACTGTTCAAAACTGGTATCCTGGAGATAAAGAAGGGAAGGGCGGTATTTACAATTTTGTAACGAAGCGTGGTATTTGCGATGGGGCTCATTCAAAATTATCCTGGACACAAGTAGAGACAGGTTCGGCAGTTACTTGGAAGTACCCATCCGTAATCCTTAAAGGTGATTATTCAATCGGTGAATTTTATTCGGTGGCTGTAACTAACAATTACCAACAAGCGGATACAGGGACTAAGATGATTCACCTAGGGAAGCATTCTAAGTCTCGTATTGTTTCTAAGGGGATTTCGGCGGGTTTCTCTCAAAATTCATACCGTGGTCTTGTTCAAGTAGCTAGAAAGGCGGATGGTTCCAAGAATTTCTCTCAATGCGACTCTTTATTATTAGGAGATAAATGTGGTGCTCATACTTTTCCCTATTTAGAAGTAAAAAACAATACGGCTTCTGTTGAGCATGAGGCTACGACATCTAAGATTGGTGAAGATCAAATTTTTTATTGCAATCAGCGGGGTTTGAGTACTGAAACAGCTGTTGCCTTGATCGTTAATGGCTATGCGAAAGAAGTTTTGAAACAATTACCGATGGAATTCGCCGTAGAAGCGCAAAAGCTATTAGCTATTTCACTAGAAGGTTCGGTAGGGTAAGCTATTTTATTCCTCCGGTATGGATGGCCACTAGTTTTGATTCAGGAGCTATGTGGCCATTTTTTATGTGATTAATTAAAGCGTAGAACATACGACCCGTATAGATAGGTTCGATGGCAATCTGATGTTTTTCATAAAAATTCCTACAAAATTTATCTAAATCAGCATTTGATTTAGCGTATTTCCCGAAGATGAAGTTTTCGTCTATCGTTAAATTGGCGGCTGGAAAATCACTTAAATGATTCTCTATTTCAGCCTGGTTATTTAAAGTTTGAATACCTGTAACCGGAACATTAGTAGCGCGTGCAATACCAATGGCCGTGGCGCCAGTTCCCATAGCGCAATAAATGGCGTCGCAAGAAGGCAATTCATTGACTAATGTATTCATTCCATCTATCGCCTGAGAGCCATATCCTCCCTCCGGTATACTTAGGTAATTCTCGTACTCATATGGTATTACTTTTTCTCGATATAGCGACCTTGTTACGAAATGTAATTTCATACCCCATTCGTTTATTTGTTTTAAATAGGAGTTGCTCGTGACATGTAATTCTTCCCCTCGTACAATTCCAACCGTAGGAATCCCTAATGCATGTCCTGCAAAGGCAAGAGCAAATAAGTGATTGGAATAGGCACCGCCAAAACTTAGTATCCCAGAATGATCGTTTAATGAGAAGGTTTGGATATAATTTTTTAATTTGCGCCACTTATTTCCCGAAATGATGGGATGAATGAGGTCATCTCTTTTGACAAACACTTGAATTCTTTTTGAATTCCAGCATTCATCAAAAATCTCTTCAATCGGTGAAGGTAGGTTTAACGCGTTAAATTCAAAGTTTTTTATGTCCATCGATCCAGAAATGAATGCTCCAGATTCCGAAGAGGAAGATGACTTGTTTGAGCATTATAATTTCACTGTTGACAAAGGTCAGCAATTACTGAGAATCGACAAATATTTGATAATTAAAATTGCGGGCACTAGCCGTAATAAGATTCAAGTAGGAATTGACGCGGGATCGGTGAAGGTGAATGGTGGATTAATTAAGTCGAATTACCGTGTTAAGCCTTTAGACAATATTACCGTTTCTTTTGCAACCCCTCCGAGAGACAAGGAAGTTTATCCAGAAGACATTCCGATTGATATTATTTATGAGGATGATCAACTTATTCTTGTGAATAAATCACCGGGAATGGTGGTACATCCCGCTCAGGGGAATTGGTCAGGTACTTTAGTAAACGGGTTATTATTTCATTGCCAAAATCTCCCCGGACAAAAAGATATTCGGCCTGGTTTGGTGCATCGTATCGATAAAGATACCTCAGGTATATTAGTGATTGGTAAGACCGAATTTGCACTGAATTTTCTTGGTCAGCAATTCTTCGAACATAGCATTGAACGAACCTATTACGCCATTTGCTGGGGTGTACCTAAGGATTTGAAGGGGACTATTCGGAGTAAAATAGGCAGAAGTCCGAAGGACCGAAAGATACAAGCCATTTTTCCTGAAGACTCTGATTACGGAAGAATAGCCATCACACATTATGAGGTGATGGAAACCTTTGGTTTTGCTTCTTTTGTCAAGTTTAAATTAGAAACGGGTAGAACACATCAAATTAGAGCCCATTTTCAATCTATTGGACACCCTTTGTTTTCAGATAGTACGTATGGAGGTGATAAAATCCGCTATATGTCTTCGATGGCAAGTTTTAAATCCTTTATTGACAATGCATTTAAGATTTGTCCTAGGCAAGCTTTACATGCCTATTCATTAGGTTTCATTCACCCCATTAGCCATAAATTCATGCAATTCGAGCAAGAATTCCCAGAAGATTTTTTTACCTTATTAACTAAATTAAGAGCTATCAATGGATAAGATTAATATACGCCGAGCAACCAAAGAAGATATTGGCCTAGTTCGCGATTTAGTAATGGAATTAGCCATTTTTGAGAGGGCCCCAGAAGAAGTAACCTCTAGTTTAGTAGATTACATTCAAGAGGGTTTTTCTGATAATCCTTTATTCACCGCTAATTTGATTTATTTGAATGATGAATTAGCTGGTTTTTCCTTATGGTATTACCGTTTTTCTACCTGGAAGGGGAGACGTTTCTATTTAGAAGATTTGTATATCAAAGAAGCTTATAGAGGGAAAGGCTTAGGTAAAAATTTAATCAATGAAGCGATTGAAGAAGCTAAAAGAATGAAATGCACAGGTATGATGTGGCAAGTATTAGACTGGAATCAACCTGCTATTGATTTTTATAATTCCTTAGGCGTAAAAATGGATGCCGGCTGGTTAAATGTCCATTTGGAATTATAGTGATCCTCGATCAATAAAGTAAAACTCATTCGATTCGCGGCCTTTTTCGCGGTTAATGATCATTTGGGCAGCTCTTTCTCCCATTTTGTTGAAGTCATTGGATATAACCGATATACCTTCAGCGATGATTTCTTTTAATGGAGTATCATCGTAGGAGATGATGCCGATATCCTTCCCTGGTTTTTTTTTATTTTTAGTAGTCCAATTAATCATTTTGATTAAATCGTACTCTCTAAATACGATATAGGCCTGATTTGTCTGTAACTCGTAATCGTCATCTAAATCAGGTATAATATCATATTCTAAACCATTCTGCGCGCAGAAATTAGTAAAACCTTGTATAATACCGTCTGGTGTATATTGGAAGCTTTTTGAGCTTAGCACTAAGTTGATTTGTCTATAATTTTTAACCTTATCCAGGGACTGAGTCAACCCTTGGAAAATATTGGTTTCAAAGTTTTGGTACAATATAGAATAATCATCACTAAACTCCTTGATATCAATATCTAATACCAAAAGTTTGTCTTTTGGAATTTTAGATACAATCCTAGCCACACTTTTATTAAAGTGAGGCAATATGATGTAATGATTGTATTTGCCGAGATTATTCGTGATTAACTCTTCAAATAATTCGATATCATGGTAATGAAAGAATAGGTTATGACTTACGTCATCACCTAAATTTTGAATGATACTTTCATACAATGTCTCTTTGTAGGGAGTTAATGCATCCATTAAAATAAAAACGCGCAAAGCATTTTTTGTATTTGTACTGGATACGTAGAAACCTTTTCCGTGGTGTGAACTAATTAATCCTTTTTCTCTCAGGTCATCATACGCCTTAGTCACGGTCATTCGAGCCATATTAAATTCACTAGCTACCTTATTAATGGACGGCAGCTGCTTCCCATGCTCTAGTAAGCCGGAATTAATGCCATCAATTATACCATCAATTAATTGTTGGTATTTTGGTTTGCTACTGTTAGGATCAAAATAAATCATAAGGACAAGATTAATGCATGATTACCTGCTTTTCAATATCTTCTAAATTTTCTCCTTTGGTCTCAGGCATCATAAAGGCCACATAAGCTAATTGGGCTACCATCATAACTGCAAAGAAACCGAATATTAGTGTCCCGCCATAGGATTCTGTAAACAGAGGAAAGAAGTTGGCAACTAATGCGGCAAATACCCAGTGAGTCAAAGAACCCCAAGCCATTCCGGAAGCTCTTACCGAGTTAGGGAATATCTCTGAAATAAATACCCAAATAACCGATCCTTGACCGATGGCATGTGAGGCAATAAAGGCAAAAATGTAAATAGGCACATAGGTATATGACTCCGTGTAAAACGCATAAGCGATTAAACTTAAGGTTAAAATATATCCAATTGAGCCTATAAACATCAAAATACGACGACCCACGCGATCAATTAAATACCAACCTAATAGCGTGAAAAGTAAGTTAGCAATTCCGATTCCTGCGGTAGATAAAAGAGCCGACTCTTTTCCTAAACCTGTAAGCTCATATATTCTAGGTGCGTAATAAATGATGGCATTGATACCTGACATCTGATTAAAGAAAGCAAATAAGAAGGCTAATGTTAGTGGCCAAACAAATTTACCAGAGAATAAGCGTTCTTTTGTTAAATTCTTATTTGCATTACTTTGAATACGCTCAATAGTTTCCTCCGGATTAGGATCAGCTAATTCTAATACCTTGCGAGCACCAGCTAAATCATTGCGTTTTAACAATAAAAACTGAGGAGTTTCAGGAGTTAATAGAATTAAAATGGAAAATAGAAGAGATGGGAGTGATACGACTCCTAGCATAATTCGCCAATCATTCTCCATTCCTTGTATCAAGTAATTTGAAACATAAGCGATCAAAATACCTAACACGATGTTCAATTGGAATGAAATAACCAATTTTCCCCTATGCTTCGCGGGTGCTATTTCTGAAATATAAATAGGGGCTACGACAGAAGATGCACCAATACCTAATCCACCCAAGAATCGGAATACCATAAATGAATTAACACCAGGGGCAATAGCTGCCCCAATAGAAGAAATAAAGAAACTTAATCCAATCCAAAATAAGGTTTTCTTTCGACCATATAAATCAGCTGGAATACCTCCTAATGCTGCTCCTATGACCGTGCCATATAAAGCTGCAGCTATAGCTAATCCATGAGTGAAAGAGTCGAGCTTCCATAATTGTTGAATGGCTAATTCGGCTCCTGAAATTACAGCTACGTCCATGCCAAATAATAGACCACCTAGACCAACGGTGATAGACCAAAAAATAACGTGTTTATTCATACTATTCAATGTTAAATACAAAAATCAGAAATTTCAGCTGATATAAATTGTAAAAATAGGACAATTATGAAATCTTATGGAATATGGAGGTGTAATGCAATAAATGTTCAGGGGAAATATATTGTTTAAATTCATCAACAAAGTCAGACTTTTTCATGTCAAAGAGTGTATTCTTTAAAACTTTTGGTGTTTTTCCTGTATACTTTTTGAACTCATTAATAAAATGGGCTGAATCATAATAGCCTAACTGATTAGCTAAATCTTGGCTTCTTATGTTCTTTGTAGAGGCAAATAATGCCAAAGATTGATTAATTCGTTTGATCTGCACGTATTCTTTAGGACTGATACCAATTACTTCCTGAAATAAACGAGTAATTGTTTTATAGGAATTAGTATGAAAACTGGTTTCAGAGCCTAGCTGATCTAACATCATCCATAATTTGATATATTTCTTTGCTCTTTTTTCAATAATTTGATTTAATAAGTAATTTTCTATTGATGCACATCTTTCATTAAAACTTAAAGTTGGATTCAGATCAGGAAGACCAATAAATAAATTATTTGCGTCTGAACTAAGATTATTAGTAATGTTGACTGTTGAATTTATGAATGGGAATAAGCCACCTGCCCTGAATTTAACTCCAAAAATATGTAGTCCAGGCTGATGTTTATAAAAATTAGGTGATTGATGTAATCCCTCTAATTGAACTCCTTTTATTACATTAAAATTGTCTGTGTTGGCGTGAGATCTATAGTAATCTTTACCGAAAGAATAGGTAAGAACAGTCTGATCTTCTGGAAATATGGTCTCTATATCATAGGGTATAATACCAGATTCATCCACCTTTTTTTCCCAAAGATGGTCTACGAAAGGAGCTAATTCCTTTGAAGGTTTCCGGTACTCTATAATCATTTAACTTTTACCCAAGTTTTTGAAATAATAGCTGCTAAAAAACCTAAAAGAACAATTAAATATAACGCCTTGTCCAAGCCTACAAAATCAGATAAATATCCTATTAACACGGGACCTAATAAAAATCCAATGTAAGCAATTGTGGATACTCCTGCTATGGCAATCGAAGGCATAATCTCTTTTTGATTGCCAGCTTGTGAATAGATCAAAGGTACAATTGTAGAAATTCCAATGCCAATTGTAAAACAACCGAATACTTTCATATAAGTAGATGAAAATAACAGGGTAATTAACATCCCAAAGCCTACTAAAATGCCATTTAGAGTTAATATATTACCTAATCCATAGGTCATTGAAATTCTATCGCCTAGAAATCTACCTAACACCATCGCGGCCGCAAAGAAAGAAAACCCAATAGTGATTGGAAAGTTAGAGTTAGTAACATATTCTTTAAAATACAAGGAGATCCAATCGGCCATAGCTCCTTCACATAACATACCACAGAAGGCAATAAATGATAAAATAATTAAATAAGGTCCTAGATTTAAAATAGATGATTTAGGTTTACTTTCATCTTGAATGGGCTTGTCTTTTAATAAATTACTAAAGCTGACTAGTATTAGAAGTAGGTTGATGATGGCTATGTATGTAAAATGCGCAAGAGGTGAGAAATGCTCCTTTTCTAGCATTCCCCCCACAAAGGCGCCCGCCATTAATCCTAATGAAAAAATAGCATGAAATGAAGACATGATCGTTTTGTTCATTTTGGCCTCTAAACTGACTACCTGTGTATTCATTGCAATATTCATGATATCACCCGCCATGCCGAAGAAAAATAGTCCAACAAACAAAGCTACAGCAGTACTCATTAAACTTAATCCAGGTATAATGAGTACATACATAGCCAAAGCCATTAAGCATATCCAACGAGAAGCATATTTAGTTAAAAGCCAACCGGCAATGGGTAATGATACTAATGAGCCGATAGGCAATCCCATCAAGACCGTACCTAATTGTGCATCAGATAATTTCAAATACGCTTTAAAATCTGGTATACGTGTTGCCCATGTAGCAAAATTTAATCCACAAATAAAAAATAAGATACCAATACTAAATCGTGCTTTATTCATTAATCTAATAACAATAATTCAACCTCTTTCCAGTTGTTAACTCGCTGAAAATCATTTATATGTAAATTATGAGGAGCAGTAAATAGGAGTGGGGTGCCAGTAAAAGTATGTAAATTCTTCTCATGATCATCGATCAGATAATCGGCTTGTATCATGTACTTGTGACCACAAAAAACAATATGTTTCCAAGTTATAAATGGAAAATACTTTTCCATCCAAATTAATTTCTCTTTTAATGAATTGGGGAATTCTGTAGCTGCTGAAACAATAAATATCTCATATTGTTCCGATAATTTTTTTACCACATCAATGGCGTCTTCATATACGGGTATATTCTCGAAGAATCCTGGCTCCCACAAAAATGAGTTATTCTCTAAATAATGATTATAGAATTGTTTTTTATACTTATCCGAACCTGATAACAATTCCGTATAAGTATAAGAATTTGATGTGATAGAGTTAATTCTGTCAATGATAATATGGGTTGTTTTTGCTAAAACATCATCCATATCAATAGCGATTCTTTTCATATTGTAATGTTCAAAAAAAAACTCCCCAAATATGGGGAGTTTTCAAGTATTAATCTAATAAAAATTACATCATTCCACCCATTCCACCGCCACCTTGGCCATGTCCATGAGCAGGTTCATTTGCTGGTTTATCAGCGATTACACACTCTGTTGTTAACAACAATCCTGCGATAGAAGCTGCATTTTCCAATGCTAGACGAGTAACCTTTGTAGGGTCAATAATACCCGCTGCGATCATATTTTCATACTTATCTTCGCGTGCATTGTAACCGAAGTCATCTTTTCCTGCTTTAACCGCGTTGATCACTACAGAACCTTCACCACCTGCATTCGCAACGATTGTACGTAATGGAGATTCTACTGCTTGACGTATAATGTTGATACCAGTTAATTGATCTTCATTTTCACCTTTTAATTTATCTAATGCTTGGATAGCGCGAATAAGTGCCACACCACCACCTGCTACGATACCTTCTTCTACTGCAGCGCGAGTTGCGTGTAAAGCATCATCAACGCGGTCTTTCTTCTCTTTCATCTCCACTTCCGTGGCAGCACCGATGTAAAGGATAGCAACACCACCTGATAATTTAGCTAAACGCTCTTGTAATTTCTCACGATCATAATCAGACGTAGTATTCTCGATTTGAGCTTTGATCTGGTTTACGCGATTTTCGATATTGTCTTTAGATCCTGCACCATTTACAATAGTCGTATTGTCTTTGTCAATGATTACTTTCTCTGCCTGACCTAAATATTCGATTGTAGCATTCTCTAATTTGAATCCACGCTCTTCAGCGATAACAGTTCCACCAGTTAAGATAGCAATATCTTCTAGCATCGCTTTACGACGATCACCGAAACCAGGAGCTTTTACAGCAGCCACTTTCAATGCACCACGCATTTTATTTACTACTAATGTAGCTAATGCCTCTCCATCTACATCTTCAGAGATTATTAATAGAGGACGACCTGTTTGCGCAACTGCCTCTAATACCGGAAGTAACTCCTTCATTGAAGAAACTTTTTTCTCAGAGATTAAAATGAATGGCTTTTCTAATTCAACCTCCATTTTATCTGTATTCGTTACGAAATAAGCTGATAAATATCCGCGATCGAACTGCATACCTTCTACCGTCTTCACTTCAGTCTCTGTTCCACGAGCTTCTTCAACCGTGATAACACCTTCACGACCTACTTTCTCCATTGCTGAAGAAATCATCGTTCCGATTTCAGAATCATTGTTCGCTGATATGGTAGCTACCTGAGCGATTTCTTTTGAAGTAGTGATCGCGCGAGATTGTTTCTTCAAATCAGAAACGATTGCATCAACAGCTTTCTCAATACCACGCTTTAAATCCATTGGATTAGCACCAGCCGCTACGTTCTTAGAACCAATTGTATATATTGATTGAGCTAAAACAGTAGCTGTTGTAGTTCCATCACCCGCCTGATCTGCTGTTTTAGAAGCTACTTCTTTTACTAATTGTGCGCCCATGTTTTCCACGGCGTCTTCTAATTCAATTTCTTTTGCTACCGAAACACCATCCTTTGTAATCGATGGAGAGCCGAATTTCTTATCAATAATAACGTTACGACCTTTTGGTCCTAAAGTTACTTTAACTGCATTTGCAAGGGTATCAACCCCTCTCTTCATTTTTTCGCGCGCTTCGCTATCGAAAAATAGTTCCTTTGCCATATGATTTTGTAATTAATGTTGTGTTAAAATTATAAAACTGCAAAAATGTCAGACTCACGCATGATTAGATAATCTTTACCGTCGATAGTGATTTCTGTTCCTGAGTATTTACCATACAATACAGAATCACCTACTTTAACAGTAATAGGCTCGTCTTTCTTCCCATTTCCTACCGCTACGATTGTTCCTTTTTGTGGTTTCTCTTTCGCTGTGTCAGGAATAATAATACCAAATGCTGTTTTCTCTTCAGCTTGAGCTGGTTCTACAACAACCCGATCCGCTAAGGGCTTAATACTTAAATTTGACATGTGTTATAAATTTAATTTTAAATTAGAGATTATACATCCATGCGAACATGGTAGAACTGGTTATACAATAATAATGCCAAAACTCATTGCTGAAATTTTGGCAGTATCAGAAAAAATATAGGTGGTACTAACTATTGCTTGGGTGCTACTGGAGCTGGAGCAACAGGTACCGTTTTAGTGGCTGCTTTTTCTACGTTTACTGAGCTGCTTGTTTCCTTCGTATCTGATAAGCTGAAATTAGTAGCTAATACCAATACTAAAATAGCAATTGAAAATCCCCAAGTTAATTGTTCAACTAAATCACCTGTCTTTTGAACACCAAACATTTGGGTTGCACCTGAAGATGAAAATTCTCCACTAATTCCGCCGCCTTTAGGATTTTGTACTAAAATAAGCACAACTAATAATGCTGAGAAGATAATAATCAATGAAATCAATAAAGTAAACATATTTATTCAGTTAGTAAATTTTGTAATTCTGAAATTCGAGATGCAAAGTAAAGTCTTTTTTCAGGTTTAATCAAACTTAACTTCTCATATAATTCAATCGCTTGTAAATATTTACCTTGCTTAGTGAGAAGAATAGCTACCGTTTCAGATATAGGCAGACTAAATTCAGTAGCTGATAGGTCTTCTTGAGGAGAGTCCTCTAATTCTGATCTCTTGGGTTTAGCTAAGGTAGGCTGATTCAAAATAAATTGATCAATTAAAGCCACCTGTAATGCTTTTATCTCTTCGGCTGGGATAGGCTCTATTACATCAACTATTTTGTCTTGAATATCATAGATAGATTGAAAGTATTGTTTTCGTTGAGAAGTTTGTAAAGCTATTTTTTGTTGCTTTAATAGTGAATACCGTTCATTCCAATGCAATAAATAGAAATAGGGATAAAGCAATTTATCCTGACTTAATTCACTTTGATCTGACCGATCAAGTTTATTTAATAGAAACCAAAGTTTTTGCGCGTTAGACATATATATATTACCAATCCCCAGCAATTTTATTAAACAAATCTAGAATAATTTGATCTACTAATTTCGGGATGATCTCTTTTTCTACTTGAGGAAGGGTTTGATTTTGCGGGAAATCCTGATAAAAAGAGAATTCTTGTTCGAAGTTTTTATCCTCATCTAGTCGATTTAATAATCGAAATTGTATGGTTAAAGTTAATCGATTCAAACCTGCTTTATCGTCGCCTGTAGGAGCCTGAGGCGTTAATTCATAGCCTATGATAGATCCTTCAATTTGCAGATCAGGATTTTTATTGGTTATTTTTAGGGAAGTATTACGCTGAAAATATTCCTTCAATTTTTCATTAATTTCCAAACTTAAATTAGCAGGACCTCCCGCAGTCTCCATACGGATATTACTAATTTCTATCGTTTTTAAATTAGGATCCAAACTAGCCCCTTTAAAGCTGTAGCACGAGGATAATATAAATAATATTCCTAAAAAAAGGCAAAGATTAATCCAGTTCTTCCAAATCATATTGCTTTATTTTACGGTATAATGTGCGTTCTGAAATACCCAGGTCTTTTGCTGCATATTTTCGTTTATTTTTATTTTTCTTTAATGCGCGAATGATAATTTCTTTTTCCTGTTTTTCTAAAGATAAGGTCACATCATTAGCCGGCAAGATGATCTCCTCAAAGATGGAATCAATGGGCTCTTCTGTAAATTTAGTTTCTTCTTGCTCATGAATGGGTAAAGATAACCCAGGGCTTGGTTTACTAACCTCAGTAAGATTCCTCACATCTTCAAAGACAGCCATGTTATCATGTAGTATTTCATATGCTTTAGATTGGTCGGATTCAACAACTTTTAATAATATCTTCTTTAATTCTGTTACATCGCGCTTTAAATCAAATAAGATTTTGTACAATATTTCTCTTTCATTCATCCCTTCATGACCCGAAAAAGCATCTAATTTAATGACTGAATTCCCTAGTTTAGGTTCATTGAAGTCTAAATAATACTGAAGCTGCAATTCATCGATGATTCTATCCCCTAATTCAAGTACAGATATTTGTTCTGCAAGATTCTTTAATTGACGAATATTACCTGGGAAGCGCTGTTTTTGAAGCAGCTCTTTAGCTTCCTTCGTTAACATAATCGGTTTAACTCGATGTGATTCAGAAAAATCAGTCGTAAATTTTCTAAACAACAATTCAATATCATCACCTCGCTCACGTAAGGGCGGGACATATATAGGAACCGTACTTAATCGATAGTATAAATCTTCTCTGAATTTTCCTTTTTCAATTGCTTGCTGTAAGTTTAAATTGGTCGCTGCTACAACACGCGCATTAGATTTTTGTACTTTAGAAGAACCTACACGGTAAAATTCGCCATTTTCTAATACACGTAATAAGCGAGCTTGTGTTCCTAATGGCATTTCGGCGATTTCATCAAGGAAGATAGTACCTCCATCTGTTACTTCGAAATAGCCTTTTCGGGCTTCAATTGCACCGGTAAAAGATCCTTTTTCATGACCAAATAATTCAGAATCAATAGTACCCTCTGGAATTGCCCCACAGTTTACGGCGATAAATGCTCCATGCTTGCGTTTCGATAGAGAATGTATAATTTTTGAAAACGACTCTTTACCTGATCCACTTTCGCCGGTGATCAATACGGTCATATCTGTCGCTGCTACTTGTTCAGCTACAGATATGGCACGTAGGAGGGCGGGAGCGTTTCCAATGATACCGAAACGCGCTTTAATACTAGAAAGATGATTGTTGTCTAACATAATTCACCTAATAAAGTTCCTGATGTACAATGTGTTACGTTTACAAAAACATAATCTCCTTTAACTTCGCTTCCTTTTGGAAAAACGACGACTTTATTTGAATCTATTTTACCGTAATGATGTAAACTTGATTTTTTCGAATCGCCCTCTACTAAAACTTGCACTTTTTTACCTACCCACATTTCATTGCGTTTGGCAGAATGAATACGTTGCAAATCGATTATTTCTTGTAGACGTCGCATTTTAACCTCTTCAGGCACATCGTCTATTAATTTCTTTTCTGCTGGAGTCCCTGGACGTTCGGAGTATGCGAACATATAACCAAAATCATATTCTACTTCAGCTAATAAGGATAATGTATCTTGATGATCTTTTTCAGTTTCAGAACAAAATCCAGCAATCATATCTTGTGAAACCCCGCATTCTTCACCTAGAATTGCACGAATTGACTTTATTCTCTCTAAATACCATTCGCGTGTATAGGAGCGTTTCATCAATTCTAAAATTCGATTGCTTCCACTTTGAGCTGGTAAATGAATATTCTTGCAAATGTTATCATACTTCTTCATCGTATATAAAACCTCATCGGTTATATCTTTTGGATGTGAAGTGGAGAAACGAACGCGTAATAAAGGATTAACTTTTGCCACAGCTTCTAGCAATTGAGCAAAATTTACTACAGAACCTGATTCTGATGTCCATTTATAAGAATCAACATTTTGGCCTAATAAGGTTACTTCTCTGTATCCTTGTTGAACTAATTTTTCACACTCTAAAATAATGGACGGCAAATCACGCGAACGTTCCCGACCTCTTGTGTAGGGAACTACGCAGAAGGTACACATATTATCACAACCCCGCATAATACTAACCATGGCAGTAACGCCGTTCGAATTTAAACGAACCGGTTCGATATTTCCATATGTTTCTTCACGTGAAAGAAATACATTAATTGCTTTTTGGCCATCTGAAACTTCCTCTAATAGAGCAGGTAAGTCACGATATGCGTCTGGTCCTGCCACTAAATCCACAATCTTTTCCTCATCAATCAATTTGGTTTTTAAGCGTTCAGCCATACAACCAAGAATTCCTACCGTCAAAGCTGGATTCTTTGCTTTCAAATGAGTGAATACTTGTAATCGATGACGGATTTTGTGCTCTGCGTTCTCACGAATGGCACACGTATTTAGAAGAATGGTGTTAGCTTCTTTTACGTTAGATGTCGTAACATATCCGTTTTCTTGTAGGATGGAGGTTACGACTTCGGAGTCTGCAAAATTCATTTGACAGCCATAACTTTCGATATAGACTTTTTTTCCAAAAGAGTTCTCTGCGACTTGATCCTCCGATATTCTTGGAACATCTAATCCATCTTTCTCTTCTTTCGTCAATACTTTTAAATCTTGCATTTTACAATCACTGAAATTTAGATTGCAAATTTATGACATTTTGGCAGTAATTCTATTCGATTCGTCCTGAATTTAGATAAATAACCTGATCTGAATGCGTAGTTAGTTTTTCATTGTGAGTTACCATAATAATTCGTTGTTGCCAAACAGCTTTTAACTCTACAAACAATTCATATAAAGTTTCAGCATTCTTATTATCTAAATTTCCCGTAGGTTCATCAGCTAATAAGAGGGTAGGACGATTTATTAAGGCTCTTGCCACTGCAACCCGCTGCTGTTCCCCACCGGAAATTTGTGAAGGCAATTTATTCAGAATAGGCTGTATACCTAATGTTTGAACTATTTTATCAAACAAATCATGATCTGATTCACTTAAAGTAATCCCTTTTATAAATAATGGAAATTTGATGTTTTCTTCACAACTAAATTCACTTAAAAGGTTATGAAATTGAAAAACGAAACCCAATTTTTGATTTCTAAAAATAGCCTGATCTTTTTCAGACAATGACTCATAGTCAATTCCATCTAAATAAATATTGCCAGAATCGGCTTTCGAAAGTAAACCCATTATCTGCAATAAGGTACTTTTACCTGAACCAGAAGGGCCCAAAATACTGACCATTTCAGAATCTCTAACTAGTAGAGAGATGTTATCTAGAATTAATTGTGTTCCATAACTTTTGGAAATATTTTTTAATTCTAACATTTTTTTGTCTTTTTTTTAGAAAATATGATTGAATGAATCCTTATTTAATATTTACGCAAATAAATAGTAATTTCACGGAAATAAAATTTTACTAAATGAATATTCACGAATATCAAGCAAAAGAAATCTTAAAAGGTTACGGGGTTCGCATTCAAGAAGGAGTGGTGATTGACTCTGTAGACGACGCTATTTCAGCTGCTGAGCAGTTAAAGGCTCAGACTGGTACTGGTTGGTTTGTTGTTAAAGCTCAAATTCATGCGGGTGGCCGTGGAAAAGGGGGCGGTGTTAAGCTAGCTAAAAGTTTAGATGAAGTAAAAGAGCGTGTTTCTCAGATTTTAGGAATGCAATTAATTACGCATCAAACAGGTCCAGAAGGCAAAAAAGTGAATAAAGTATTAATTTCTGAGGATGTATATTATCCAGGAGATTCTGAGCCTAAAGAATATTATTTATCGATCTTATTAGACCGTGCCAAGGCTTGCAATGTAATCATGGCAAGTACGGAAGGTGGAATGGATATTGAAGAAGTAGCTGAGCATAGCCCAGAGAAGATCATAAAGGAGTGGATTGATCCACGCGTAGGTCTTCAAGACTTCCAAGCTCGCAAAGTAGCTTTCGCTTTAGGATTGAGCGGAGCAGCCTTAAAAGAAATGGTGAAATTTATTCAGTCACTATATCGTGCTTATGTAGAGACTGATTCATCGATGTTTGAAATTAATCCTGTATTAAAAACATCAGATCATAAAATTCTGGCAGTAGATGCTAAAGTTAATTTAGATGATAACGCTTTATTCCGTCATAAGGATTTAGCAGTTTTACGTGATATCGAAGAAGAGGATCCATTAGAGGTAGAAGCATCTGAAAATGATTTAAACTACGTTAAGTTAGATGGTAACGTAGGATGTATGGTTAACGGAGCTGGTTTAGCAATGGCAACCATGGATATTATCAAATTATCGGGTGGTGATCCCGCTAACTTCCTTGATGTAGGGGGTGGAGCAAATGCAAAAACAGTTGAAGCTGGTTTCCGTATCATCTTACAAGATCCTAACGTTAAAGCGATACTTATCAATATTTTTGGTGGAATTGTTCGTTGTGATCGTGTGGCAAATGGAGTAGTAGAAGCGTATAAAAACATAGGTGAGATAAATATCCCTATCATCGTACGTCTTCAAGGAACGAATGCAGAAGAAGGCGCAGCAATCATTAATAACTCAGGCTTAAAGGTATTCTCTGCTGTTTTATTAAAAGATGCCGCTCGTTTAGTATCTGAAGTTTTAAAATAAGCTATGAAAATAATTTGCATCGGTCGTAATTATGTAGATCACATCACCGAATTATCGAATGAGAGGCCTACAGAACCTGTAGTCTTCTTAAAGCCTGATACGGCTTTATTAGATGCAAATAGTCACTTTTACTATCCTAAATTCTCCTCTGATGTTCATTATGAACTAGAGTTAGTATTTAGGATAGGCAAAGTGGGCAAAAATATAGAATCAAAATTTGCGCACAAGTACATTGATTCCTACGGCTTGGGTATAGATTTTACAGCGCGTGATGTACAAAGCAAATTAAAGGAAAAAGGGTTGCCATGGGAGAAAGCTAAGGCTTTTAATGGTTCAGCTTTTGTAAGTGATATGCATCCTTTTGATTCTTCCGTTTTAGATACTCCAATTCATTTTTCGTTGCACAAGAATGGTGATTTAGTTCAGGATGGTGATTCTGGATTAATGATTTGGAATGTAGCTGAATTGATTGAGGATGTATCGAAGTACTTTACATTAAAAACAGGGGATTACATTTTTACAGGTACTCCTGCGGGTGTCGGCCCTGTGGCTATTGGTGATGTTTTAACAGGATCATTAGAAGGCCGAAAATTATTCGAATTAACTATCTCCTAATATGAAACTAACAATTGGTCAAGCAGCTCCTTCTATTTCAGTGGTAGATTCTGATGGAAATAATTTTACTATTCCATCTGGGAATAAAGTTGTTCTTTATTTTTATCCAAAAGATAATACTCCTGGTTGTACAGCTCAGGCTTGTAATTTAAATGAAAATTTAGATGCTCTCAAAGCTAAAGGTTTTCAGGTAGTAGGCGTTAGTATTGATAGCAATGCTTCTCACATGAAGTTCAAAGCAAAATTTAATCTTCAATTTCCTTTATTGTCAGATCCTGAGCATGAAATTGCTGAAGCTTTTGGAGTATGGGTAGAGAAATCCATGTATGGCAAACAATATATGGGAGTAGCTAGAACTACCTTCATCATCGACGAGAAAGGAATTATTACAGACATTATTGAAAAAGTGGATACTAAGAACCACAGTTCTCAAATTCACTAATCACCCTAACATGCAAACACAAGAAATAAAAAAAATTAGCTCTCAAGTACGTAGAGACATTTTAAGAATGGTTCATTCCTGTCAATCAGGTCACCCAGGTGGATCATTAGGTTGTACAGATCTCTTAGTAGATCTTTATTTCAGCACGATGAATCTAAAAACAGATGCAGCTGGTAAAGTTGTATTTGATATGGATGGAACAAATGAAGACTTGTTCTTCCTTTCTAATGGACATATTTCTCCTGTAATTTATAGTGTTTTAGCACGTCGTGGCTATTTCGCTACGTCTGAATTAGCTAGCTTCAGAAAGATTAATACGCGTTTGCAAGGACACCCGACACCTCATGAGCATTTAGAAGGTATTCGTATTGCTTCCGGTTCTTTAGGTCAAGGCCTAAGCGTGGCTATTGGAGCAGCGCAAGCAAAGAAATTGAATGGTGATAAATCGACTGTTTACTGTTTAATGGGAGATGGAGAGCAGAATGAAGGACAGGTTTGGGAAGCAGCGATGTATGCTCCTCATCATAAAGTAGATAATTTGATCGCTTTCATTGATGAAAATGGTCAGCAAATTGATGGTCCTACAGAGAAAGTAATGAGCAACCGTGATTTACAAGCAAAATATGAAGCCTTCGGCTGGAATGTGATGCGCATGGACGGTAATAATGCGGAGGATATTCAAAATACCTTATTGAAGGCTAAAGCTGCCCTAGGAAATGGTGCACCTATTATGATTATTATGAAGACAGAAATGGGTGCTGGAGTTGACTTTATGATGTATTCGCATAAATGGCATGGCGTTGCACCTAATGATCAACAATTACAAGACGCTTTAGCGCAATTAGAAGAAACTTTAGGCGATTATTAATCAGATAGAAATGGCATTATTTACCTACGAAACAAAAAAAGATACACGTTCCGGTTTTGGAGCAGGAATGGAGTATTTAAGTCAACATAATCCTAAAGTAGTTGCTTTATGTGCTGATTTAATCGGTTCACTGAAATTAGAAGGTTTTATTAAGAACAGCCCTGAGCGTTTTTTTCAAACAGGTATCGCTGAAGCGAACATGATTGGTATTTCAGCAGGTTTAACTTTAGGCGGTTTTATTCCTTATGCAACTACGTTTGCTAACTTTGGAACAGGTCGCGTCTATGACCAAATTCGTCAATCAGTAGCTTATTCAGGAAAGAATGTGAAAATCTGTTGCTCTCACGCTGGTTTAACTCTAGGAGAGGATGGAGCTACGCACCAAATCTTAGAAGATATCGGTTTAATGAAGATGTTACCAGGAATGGTGGTCATTAATCCATGTGATTACAATCAGACGAAAGCGGCTACTATTGCTATCGCAGATTATGAGGGTCCAGTATATCTTCGTTTTGGTCGGCCTGTTGTTCCCGTGTTTACACCAGAGGACCAGAAGTTTGAAATCGGTAAAGCAGTCCACCTTGTAGATGGAACAGATGTTACGATTTTAGCGACAGGGCACCTAGTTTGGGAAGCGATACAAGCCGCAGAAGTTTTATTAGAAAAAGGAATTAAAGCAGAGGTAATTAATATTCACACGATTAAACCATTAGACGTACAGGCTATCTTGGCTTCTGTTAAGAAAACAGGTTGTGTAGTTACAGCTGAAGAACACCAGTACAATGGTGGTTTAGGCGATTCTGTAGCTCAGTATTTAGCAATGAATCACCCATCACCAATGGAATTTGTTGGGGTAAATGATTCATTCGGTGAGTCAGGTAAACCTGCCGAATTAATGGAGAAATACGGTTTAAATGCTAATGCGATTGTGGAGAAAGCAATCAAAGTAATGGCACGTAAATAGTCCCTAAAAAGGATATCCAATTCCTATATTAAATTCAATTGGGTTTTGTCCTGCTTCGAATGAGGTTTGTGGCAGAACCCATTTTTGATTTACAGGGTTTGCTGGGTTGATTACTTTAGTAGCTAAATCAAGCCTTAACAAAAAGAAATTAAAGTCCCATCTAAGTCCAAATCCAGTTCCTACCGCAATTTGATTATAAAAATCACTCAATTGAAATTGGGTAGTAGGGTCAGTATTTCCTTGCGTCATATTCCATACATTACCAGCATCGATGAAGAAGGCTCCATTCATTTGGCCAAATAATTGAAATAATTTAAAACGATATTCAAGTGAGGATTCTAATAAGATACTTCCGGGCTGCTCTACTAAGTTAGAAGCTGGGACATAGGCTCCAGGTCCCAATCGTCTCGGTTTCCAAGCTCTGACGCTTGAAGGTCCACCTATAAAGAAATTCTTTTCGTAGGGCAGTTGGTAATCATTTTCTTGTCCGTAGGAATAGGCGACTCCGCCTAAAAGTTTGAAGGCGATCTGTGATTTTTGATTTCTACCCAACATTTTGTATTTGCGGTAATCAAAATTTAATCTTAAAAACCTGTAAAATTGAATTTCCTGGCCATTATTTAATAAATCAGTAACAAAATTAAATTTATAATTTGGTATAATATTGAGTGTTGTTCCACCAGACTCAAGTCCTAATTGTAAAATTTTTCCACTTTTAAGTTCATTACTTGGTAATAAATCACGGTATACGTATTGAAAGGATATACTACTTACAAAACTGGGATTAAAGCTTCGATAAAGATTATTACCCTTTATTTTTAATTCTTCTAGATAGGCTTTAAATGCATCTGATGTAGAAGTTTCTGGATATAATGTATTTAATAGGTTAAGATCGATTAAAGAAAAAGTGAAAAAGCTATTTTCACTTTTTTGCCATGAATATCTTTGAAATAAGTTTAGGTTAGTTCTTTGATATTCTGGACGGTTGATAAAGTCAACGCCAACACCAACCGAGGTTTTAGCACCATAATATGATCCAAGTTTTCCCACAATAGCTTTAGGTAAGTGAAGAAAAGGAAAATTGATGGAGGCTGATCCGTTTATCTCAAGATTATTACGTGTTTCCGTCGTATTAATAAATCCAGACTGTGCCTCGTACCCAATCCGCGTTGAAAAATCGAAATAATCTAAACTGGAGAAAAGGCGCCTTACTTTAAAGGAATTTGTCAAAAATGGACCAGGAATACCTCTAAATACACTTCCACCTAATTCAGAACTAAAATTGTATTTCTCATTCTGGAATAATTCAATCTTAGGAAATAAACGAGTTTTAGTTGTGTCAAAACGGATAGAAACAGTCTTAAATTGATCTGTTAGATAGATATTCTTTAAACTTTGATTAAATAAATCTACCGAATATAAATCATCCTCATGGAGATTTATCAATTTAGCAAGACTTTTCAAAGGTGGGCGTTCAGCAGGATTTCCATATGGATCCGATATACTAAAATTAGGCAATCCTATACGATAAAGTCTGTCGTAATTAACAATTGTAGTGTAATTCTTAAACTCGGGAATCTTGTAATATAAAGATATACGTTGAAGAGACGAATCTTTTAAATCATTTATTCTTATACCCACCGCATCAGGAGAGAAATAATAATAACCTTCATTACGAAGATGGAGACTTAATTGTTCTTTCTCTTTTTTAATTAACGATAATTGTAATCGTCCCATTGGTCTAATAACACTATTTTCTTTCAAATAGGCGTACACATGTTCTGCTAAAATAGGGTTATCAACAGATATAGAATCTTGTTTCGTAAAATAACTAGCTTCCCCTTCATAAATGGCAAATGTCACATTTACCAATTTTTCATTTGTATCTAATTTAGATTCAATTTTAGCATTCAAAAATCCATTCTCACGGTAATAACGTTGTATTTGAGCCGTGTTTGTTGTTAGCCAAACAGCACTAAAGTTAGGATTAGGGGACTTGAAGAATTGGATAAAACTAGGCTTTATTTCTAGAGAATCTTTTCTTTTCCTTTTTATGCCCAGATAAGTGTATAATTTTGCAGGCAGTAAACGACGATATGAATTCTTTAAACCTAGTATATTAGTTCGTAATTCAGCTTTAGATATTTGCTGATTCCCTACTAAGTCTATTTGGTTTATTATTGGACTTGGAATTTTAAATGCTTGGTACTGTCCACAAGAAATGAGACCAAAACATAGTACAATAAAACCGATAATTGATTGATTCTTCAAGAGATGCTAACTAATAAACAAATAAAGTTAATTAATTCCCTACATTCTAAAAAAGGAAGAAAAGAGAATGATTTATTTTTAGTAGAAGGGGAGAAGTCCTTACTTGAGTTAATTAAATCAGACTTTATTGTTGAATTCTTTGTTTTGAATGAAATAGAAGTTACACTTAAGGATCAAATCAGTCTTAGTACAAATGTGCCAGTATATGTATTGGATACTGAAAGCATTCAAAAATTAAGCACACTTGTGAATAACCAGATAGGTTTAGCTGTGGTACAGCAAAAGCAATTCTCTCCATTTAAGATCAATGATTGTTTCACCATCGTTTTAGATGGTATTCGGGACCCAGGTAATCTAGGAACCATTATTCGGATTTGTGACTGGTATGGCTTTAAACAAGTAGTATTGTCAGAGGATTGTACAGAATTTTATAATCCAAAGGTTATCAGTGCCACTATGGGTTCTTTTTCTCGAATTGCGTTTACATATGTTGATTTAGCTTCTTTCTTTAAAGAGCATTCCGATATTAAAACGATCGGCGCTGTTTTGAACGGTGAAAATATTCATCATTATCAATTCCCTGAAAAGGGATTTATCATATTGGGTAATGAATCAAATGGAATTCGGAAAGAACTATTGGAAAATCTAGATGAACGTATAACAATTCCTTCATTTGGGAGCGCCGAATCCCTAAATGTAGGTATCTCTACCGCTATTATTATTGATAATTTAAAGCGTTTTCTCCTCCTTTAAATATCTTTCTATCATCCAATGCGCTGCGTAAAGTAAGGGTGTAAATAGAATTGCAACGATGAATTTATAGAAGTAATTATTAAAAGAGACATTCATCCATTGAGCAAAAGTCCAATTTCCGAAAAGATAAAAAGCAATTCCTATCACTAATACACTATCTATTAATTGAGAAATCAAGGTAGAACCAGTTGCTCTTAGCCAAATGTGCTTCGACCCAGTCCGTGATTTAATTTTTTCAAACACTAATGCGTCAATAATCTGACTAACTAAAAATGCAGATAAAGACCCCAAAATAATTCCTAAGCCTTGACGGAAAATTCTGGTAAAAGCGTTATTAATGTTAAAATTTTCTATTCCCTTGTTAACATCAACCCAAAAATCGGCAGGCACTAACAAGGTAGCTAGATAAATGATAAAAAAAGAAAAAGCGATAAATAGGGCAGTAGTAAAGGATATAAATCGCACACCTTTTTTACCAAAATAGTCATTAATAATGTCTGATGTGATAAAAACAATAGGCCAATTCAAAGCCCCGGCTGTTTGATTTAGGTCCCAAAATTCTCCCCAGGGCGTTTCCCACTGGAGTGGTGAGAACCCAAGTGTTCTCTCTATGCTTACGATTTTAACTCCGATTATCTCAGCTACAATAGCATTCGTTAAAAACACCCCAAATAGGAATATAAACAACTTTTGTTTACGAGAAAATTCATTAAAAATCATTTGCGATAATTTTCAAAGTGAAGAGCTATTTTATCTAGAGCAACACCTAATTGTTCTACATGAGGTAAAAAGACAATTCTAAAATGATCATTTTGTTTTATATTAAATCCTTGACCACCGACTACAAGTATTTTCTGCTCTTCTAGTAACGACATAACAAAATGATTATCATCTTCAAAATTGAATTTAGATAGGTCAATCTTTGGAAATAAATATAGCGCCCCTTTAGGTTTAACCACACTGACACCATCAATGGCATTCATTCGCTCGTAGGCAAGGTTCATTTGACGACTTAATCTACCATCTTTAGCCACTAAATCATTAATAGACTGATAGCCTCCTAAAGCAGTTTGAATCCCATATTGTGTAATGACATTGGCACAAAGACGGGTAGAAAAAAGAAAATTCAAACCCTCAATATAAGATTTGGCCTTGTGTTTTGCACCTGTTAAAATCATCCATCCACCTCTAAATCCAGCTGCTCGATAATTTTTAGATAATCCACCCATGGTGATAATTAATATATCATCTGATAATCCGGCAGCCGTGTGATGGGCAGTTCCATCAAACAAGATTTTATCATAAATTTCATCTGCAAATAATACTAATTGATGCTTTGCAGCTAGAGCAACGACTTGTTTTACTGTTTCCTTACTGTAAACTGCCCCAGTTGGATTATTAGGATTAATTAATACAATGGCTCTAGTTTTGTTGTTTATCTTTGCCTCCATATCTGCTAAATCTGGTGCCCAATCATTAGTTTCATCACACGTATAATGAATCGCTTTACCTCCAGCTAGCCCAGCTACTGTCGTCCAAAGAGGATAATCCGGAGCAGGTATTAATACTTCATCATCCGTATTTAACAAGGCAGTCATTACTAATGAGATCAACTCACTGACCCCATTTCCTATGTAAATATCTTCAATCAATATATTCTTGACTCCTAGATTTTGGTAATACTGCATTACTGCTTTACGCGCTGCAAATAGACCACGCGAATCAACATATCCCTGAGCATTTCGTATATTTACAATTATATCATGAACTATTTCATCGGGTGTCTCAAAGCCAAAAGCAGCTGGATTACCAATGTTTAAGGATGTGATTTTATACCCTTGATTCTGAAGAGCTAATGCTTTGTCATAAACAGGTCCGCGAATTTCATATTTTAAGTGATCTAATCGCTTACTTTTTAATATATCCATGCTAATTTTGAAAGAATGGTAAAATTAACAATTAAATTCTATTGAATTCCCTCCATTTATGAATTTAAAAGAAATTGGAACCCTATTGTTATGTATTTTTCTCTTTTCAACTTTATTGATTGGTTACAAATATTATATAGCAAGAGGTAAGGTTTTCAAGGTATCGAGATTGATTCTATTGAAGTATTCTATTCGATTACTTCTATTAATATCTTTATTATCTCTTTGTTTTTATTCATTAGATGAAATCAATTCAGGGAATAGATCTACTGAGAAGGTGGAAACAATCATGTTTGTTATTTCCGGTAATGCATCTAGCTTAACTTGGAATAAACTACTAGATGATTTTAAACAAAGGCCTCAAAGCAGTTATTTTGGGTTGGTATTGTATAATTCCAAAAGGAATTTTTTTGAACAAATCATACCACCCACCAATTATGAATCATTTCTAAATCTACTAGAACAGTCTCATTCTACTTCCTTTAATCACGAAAAGCATATTTTTCAGGATCAATTACGATTTAAACCAGCAGATGAAGAATTTATAAGTTACCGATTGCAAGGAACTGAATGGGTATTTATCAGGAAAGATTCGCAAGAAAATTCTCTTTTCTCCTCTAAGAATTCATTATCTACCTGGATTGGTAATACCTTTGCAAAGGTTTATATCGTGATTGCGATATTATTCTTATTGTTTATTGATATTGTTTTTACAACGAAGGCCATTAAAATATAGATGTTTTCTACTCTATTTTATATTTTCATGCTATTTTACGACGGTTTATATTCTAGATCATCACAAGAGTATAATGGTCAAATAAGTCAATTGAATACATTAGTAGCTGCTAAAAAGTATAGAGAAGCCCTGGTATCTGCTAAAGAAATTCAGCACTCTTCTATTTTTGTTAATATTGAAATTGAGAAATTAATTGCTGTTTTAGAGTTGAAAACACATCAAAAAGATGTAAAGTCGTTTCAATTAGCTCTTAATGATAATTCAATTTCCAATGATATTTTATTTAGTCATATTGAAGCCCAAAATGGTGATTCAAAAAAAGGTTTAGTTGATCTACATAATTCAATTATTAAAAATGGTAATATAGATACACTTGTGAGAGCGTATGAATTGTACGCTATCAATTTTCCACAAAACAAATTAAAAAAGGAGTCATATTCTTCTCAAATGATCAGCCAATCGCAAAAAATAAATACACAAGAAGCTTTATCTTTACTAGATTTAATGAAGAAAAAGCAGAAAAATCTTATCTATTAATTAGCCAAACCATGAACACATCGCCTTATCAATTCCCTAATCAAACGTCATTCTATAAAGGTAAAGTACGTGATGTTTATGGAATTGGAGACAAATTATTAATGATCACATCTGATCGCATATCAGCTTTCGATGTGGTACTACCTAAATTAATCCCCTTTAAAGGTCAGGTTTTAAATCAAATTGCTAGTTTTTTTCTTCAAAATACGTCTGATATTGTACCTAACTGGCTGATAGCTACACCGGACCCTAATGCAGCATTTGGTTTGAAATGTAAGCCATTTGCTATAGAAATGGTCATTAGAGGTTATTTAGTAGGACATCTTTGGAGAGAGTATAAGGCGGGTAAACGTGAAGTGTGTGGGGTTAACTTACCAGATGGGTTGGTGGAAAATCAACAACTACTTAAGCCAATTATTACTCCAACAACAAAGGCTAGCGAAGGACACGATGAGGATATATCTGTGGAAGCAATAATTGAACAAGGAATAGTGTCAAAAGAATATATGGAGAAATTATGTTCCATTACACATCGTTTATTTCAAAGAGGACAAGAAATGGCTTCTGAAAAGGGCTTAATCTTAGTAGATACTAAATATGAATTTGGTTTATACCAAAATGAAATTATGTTAATGGATGAAATCCATACTCCTGATTCATCTCGTTATTTTTATAAGGAGCCTTACGCACAATTGCTTGAAAAGGGATTACCACAAAAGCAATTATCTAAGGAGTTCGTAAGAGAATGGCTTATAGCAAATGGCTTTCAAGGAAAAAAGGGGCAAAGTATACCTCACATAACCGATGATTTTGTAAGCCAAATTTCAGAACGTTATATTTTACTCTATGAAGAAATAACAGGTTTAAAGTTTAAGAAAGAGCCACAAGAAGATTTATCTAATCGTATATACAATAACACAATCCAGTATTTAAAAAATGTCTAACGTAAATTCATTTCAACTAGAACAAAACGAAAGTTATGCCGTAATTGATTGGAAAGCTGAACAATTAGCGGCCACAAATGCAGAAGAATTAGAAAATGCTATTCGTCTCTTATTTAAAAAAGATTATGCTAATATTATTTTAAATCTCACTAAGACATTAGATTTAGATGGATATGGCGTTTCTGCAATTCGTAAAGGGACTAAAATTTGTACGAACGAAGGAGGTTTGTTTGTTGTAGTAACTAAAAATGAAGCTATAGCGGAAAGGTTAGATACAGCAAAGATTGAGAATCTTACCTTACTAAATACTGTTCAAGAAGGTGTAGATGCTATCTACTTAAATGATCTCGAAAATGAGTTTCAAGACGAGGATGATACAGAAGGGGATAGTGAATTTGGTGAATCCTATGGAGAGGATTACGACTAAAATTGTATTATTTCGAGATTTTTTGTGCATCATTTCTGATAATTAGTAATCCGAAGAATATTTTGTTATTTAATCTATTTGCCAAATTTATTTTTAATTAAATTTGAAATTAGGTGTATTATCTATTATAAATAGAATAATATTCCTACTATGCTACTTGAGATTAATTATTATTAATATTAGAATATTTATAGTTTCATATGAAAAATCCGAATGAGGTAGGTTTATACAGAAAAGAATTTGAACATGATGCATGTGGAATCGGCTTTGTAGCTAGTTTGAAAGGCATTAAGTCGCACCGAATTGTTCAGGATTCCATTAAAATGTTGATTCGCATGGATCACCGTGGAGCATGCGGCTGCGATCCTAATTCAGGCGATGGTGCAGGCGTTTTAGTACAGCTTCCACATGAATTCTTTTTAGAAGAAACTAGTTCATTGGGTTTTGCCTTACCTTCATTAGGTAACTATGGTGTGGGAATGGTCTTTTTCCCTAGAGATGAAACTTTAATAAAGGAATGTAAAGAAGTTATTGAGCGTAAATCTAAGAAGTTAGGTTTGCGTGTTTTAGGCTATAGAATAGTACCAGTAGATAATTCGGAAATAACAGGTGCAGAATCTGGTAACGCTGAACCATCAATTCAGCAATTATTTATTGAAAGACCAGCTGATTGTGCTTCTGAAATCGATTTTGAGAGAAAACTGTATGTATTCAGGCAGTATGTATCAAAGTTATTAAATGAAACTATTACGGGGTTAAATAATAAATTTTACTTTGCTTCATTGTCATGCCGTACTATTATATACAAGGGTATGTTGACAACGATGCAAGTTCCTGGTTATTTTTTGGACCTTTTTCAAGAGAATTTTACTTCAGCTTTGGCTATCGTACACTCGCGTTTCTCAACGAATACCTTTCCGGAGTGGAAGCTAGCACAGCCTTTTCGCTTCATTGCACACAATGGAGAAATTAATACGGTAAAAGGTAATTCATCATGGATGCAGGCTCAATCTGCGTTGTTCTCCAGTAAGTACTTTTCGCAAGAGGAATTAGATATGATTCTTCCTGTTTGCAGCCTTGGCCAATCTGACTCTGCTATCTTAGATAATGCAATTGAATTATTGTATCTGACAGGTCGCTCTTTGCCACATGTCATGATGATGTTAATTCCAGAGGCATGGGACGGTAATGAGAGTATGGAGAAATATAAAAAGGATTTCTATGAATACCATGCTGCTATGATGGAGCCATGGGATGGCCCTGCGAGTATCTCATTTACTGATGGCAAAATGATTGGAGCCACCTTAGATAGAAATGGTTTGCGTCCATCGCGATACTGGGTGACATCTGATGACCATGTAATTATGGCATCTGAAGCAGGTGTACTTGATTTAGATCCTGCTACAATCGTATCTAAAGGTCGTTTGCAGCCAGGTAAAATGTTCGTAGTGGATATGGAACAGGGTCGAATTATACCGGACGAAGAATTAAAAGAGAAAATTTGTCAGCAACAACCGTATGGTGAGTGGCTCTTAAAAAATAAGATTCGAGTAGAGGATTTACCTGAAGCTGGTTCTGAGTATAGACAACCTAAAGCAATTGAATTAGTGTCTAGGCAGCAGATCTTTGGGTTTACGACTGAAGATATCCGGGTTGTATTAGCACAAATGGCTGAGACTGGTAAGGAAGCATTAGGTTCAATGGGTATTGACACTCCCTTAGCTGTGTTATCTGAAAAAGCCCAGCATTTATCCTCTTATTTCAAGCAATTATTTGCCCAAGTGACTAATCCACCCATCGATCCTATTCGGGAAAGAATGGTGATGTCTCTTTTATCTGATATTGGTGGATTATCTAATTTATTAGAGGAAAGTCCTACGCATTGTCGTCAAATTGAGATTCAACAACCCGTATTACGCAACAAAGAGGTCGAGAAGATACGTTGGATTGATCATGAGAATTTTCAAACTAAGTCGATTCACATGACTTTTCGGGCCTCAGAAGAGGAGGGTGTTCTTAAAAAAGCATTAGATCGCATTAATCATTACGCTGAAGATGCCGTGGATGATGGCTATTCTATCATCTTATTGACTGATCGTGGAATAGATAGTTCTCATGCGCCTATCCCTTCTTTATTAGCTTTGGCTTCAGTTCATAATCATCTGATTCGTACAAAGAAAAGAGCAAAAGTGGGTATCATTATTGAAGCGGGAGATGTTTGGGAGACACATCATTTCGCCACTTTAATTGGTTATGGTGCCAGCGCTATTAATCCATACATGGCATTTGAAACCATCAAAGCTATGAAAGAACAAGGCTTTGTAAATAAAGATTTGAGTTATGATAAGTTAGAATATAATTATATTAAAGCCGTTAATGGAGAGTTATTAAAGATTTTCTCTAAAATGGGTATTTCGACTTTGCAATCCTATCAAGGTGCCCAAATTTTTGAAATTTTAGGTTTAGGTAAAGAGGTGGTGGATACTTATTTCAGCGGATCTATTTCCCGAATTGGTGGAATTAGTTTAGATATAATTGCCAAAGAAGCACTAATCAAGCATTCCTCAGGTTATTTATTAAGAAAACAAGATTCCCCTAAATTAGAAGTTGGTGGTATTTATCAGTGGAAACAGCGGGGCGAGGAACACTTATTTAATCCGGCTACAATTCACTTGTTGCAGCAGGCGACTAAGCAGAATGACTATTCTATTTACAAAAAATATGCTCAATTAATTGATGATCAGAGTAAAAAGTCGATTACACTTCGTGGCTTACTGAAATTTAAGTCGAGTAAGGCGATATCAATTGATGAAGTGGAACCAGTTGAAAATATATTAGCACGCTTTGCGACTGGTGCTATGTCATTTGGTTCCATCTCGTATGAGGCTCATACCACTTTAGCCATTGCAATGAATCGTATTGGTGGTAAATCAAATACAGGTGAGGGGGGTGAAGATCCTATTCGTTTTGAAAAGATGGAAAATGGAGATTCAATGAATTCGGCCATTAAGCAAGTTGCTTCGGGACGTTTTGGCGTTACCGCTAATTATTTAACGAATGCTACTGAGCTTCAAATTAAAATGGCTCAGGGTGCAAAACCGGGCGAAGGAGGTCAACTTCCAGGGCATAAAGTAGATGATTGGATTGGTAAAACACGTCACAGTACGCCTGGTGTGGGTTTAATATCTCCACCTCCTCACCATGATATTTATTCAATTGAGGATTTGGCACAATTAATCTTTGACTTGAAGAACGCAAATAGAGCGGCTAGAATATCCGTTAAATTAGTTTCCGAGGCTGGAGTAGGAACCATTGCTGCTGGTGTGGCAAAAGCACATGCTGATCATATATTAATAGCCGGATATGATGGTGGTACAGGAGCATCACCCTTATCATCCATACGTCATGCTGGTTTACCTTGGGAACTTGGTTTAGCAGAAACTCACCAAACATTAGTTAAGAACAAACTTCGTGGGCGTGTTACTATTCAAGCTGATGGCCAAATCAAAACAGGTAAAGATATTGCAGTCGCTGCTATGTTAGGGGCAGAGGAATTCGGTGTCGCGACGGCTGCACTCGTAACTGCAGGGTGTATCATGATGCGTAAATGCCACTTGAATACTTGTCCGGTAGGAGTAGCCACACAAAACCCTGAATTAAGAGCATTATATACTGGCCAAGCAGATCATGTGGTTAATTTATTCCACTTTTTAGCTCAAGAATTAAGAGAGATTATGGCTGAGCTAGGTTTCCGAAAATTAGAAGAAATGGTGGGCAGAGTGGATCTTTTAGAAATGAAAGATTTATCGGGACATTGGAAGTTCAAAAATTTAGACTTAAATCCAATTTTAGCGCCTGCATCTTTAGCAGAAGGAGTGGCTGTATTTAAGTCAGAAGATCAAGATCATGGATTAGATGATCAACTAGATTGGGAGTTGTTAAAAATAGCTAAACCAGCAATAGATAAAGGAGTGAAAGTAAGTTCTGAACTTAGTATTATTAATGTTAATCGTTCGGTAGGTACTATTTTATCAAATGAAATAACAAAGAAATATGGCGAAAAGGGCTTGCCTGCTGATTCTATCAAGATTAAGTTCAAAGGTACTGCAGGTCAATCTTTTGGGGCATTTGCCGTGAAAGGAATCCATTTTGAAATAGAAGGAGATTCTAATGACTATATTGGAAAAGGTCTATGTGGTGCTACACTCGTAGCTTATCCATCCCCACAAGCAACTTTTAAAGCATCAGAAAACTCTATTGTAGGTAATGTTTCATTCTATGGAGCCACTTCAGGTGAAGCTTATTTAGCGGGTATGGCGGGTGAACGTTTTTGCGTTAGAAATTCAGGTGCAAAAGTGGTTGTTGAAGGTATTGGTGATCACGGTTGTGAGTACATGACGGGAGGTTTAGTTATTATTTTAGGTAATACAGGAAGAAACTTTGGCGCGGGAATGTCGGGTGGTGTAGCTTATGTGTTAGATGACCAAAATACATTTGACGCAAAAGTGAATCGGGAGATGGTAGAAATCACTGAGTTAACTCCAGAAGATAAAAATATCATTTTGATGTATTTGGAAAAACACGTTTTACTAACTAATTCAGTGAAAGGAAAATTAGTATTTGATAATTTCAATGCCTTATCAAGTCAATTTAAAAAAGTGTTACCAGTGGATTATAAGAATGCTTTAAGTACAAGAAAGTTGAGTATTTCTGATGTATTAGCAGATAAAGACAGAGTGTATCAAGATATTAAAGTAGATTTAAAATAAGATAGAATGGGTAAGCCTACAGGATTTTTGGAAATTGACCGCAAATTAGCTCCTAAAAGAGCTGTATCTGAGCGTGTGAATGATTACAAAGAAATTGAATTACTAAATTCTACAGCTGACACAGAAGCGCAAGCAAGTCGCTGTATGGATTGTGGCACACCATTTTGTCATAATGGTTGTCCGCTTGGAAATATCATCCCTGAATTCAATGATGCTGTTTATGAGCAAAATTGGAAGTATGCCTATGATATTTTAAGTACAACAAATAACTTTCCTGAGTTTACGGGTCGAATTTGTCCTGCACCATGTGAGTCCTCCTGTGTATTAGGTATTAATAAGCCTGCTGTGGCTATCGAGTTAATTGAGAAATCAATTATAGAGAAAGCCTATGCTGAGGGTTGGGTTATTCCATTTGTACCTAAGGTACGTACGGACAAGAAAATTGCAATCATCGGCTCTGGACCTGCAGGTTTAGCTGCAGCAGCTCAATTGAATAAGGCAGGTCACCTGGTCACTGTCTATGAACGTGCTGATCAAATTGGCGGTTTATTACGTTACGGCATTCCAGATTTTAAATTAGATAAGTCAGTAGTCACGCGTCGGGTAGAGATAATGAAGCAAGAAGGAATAATTTTTGTTACTAATGCGAATGTGGGAACTACGGATAAATTAGCCAATTTAACTAATAACTTTGATGCGGTTTTAGTAGCCACAGGAAGCACAACACCTCGCGTGATTGCAGCAAAAGGAAACGATGCACGTGGTATTTATCCTGCCATGGAATTTTTATCGCAACAAAATAAGCGTAATGCATCTATCAATTTAGAAGTTAATCACAAAGGTGAAAAATACGGTAATACAAATATTCACGCTGAAGGAAAACATGTGGTTATAATCGGTGGGGGCGATACAGGCTCTGATTGTGTAGGTACTTCTAATCGTCACAGAGCTGCTTCAATTACACAAATTGAAGTGATGCCTAAACCTCCAGTAGAAAGAGCATCGAATACTCCTTGGCCTAATTGGCCAAATATGTTACGAACTTCTACCTCTCATGATGAAGGAGTGGAACGGCTTTGGTCTATTTCTTTACAAGAATTTATCAAAAATGATAAAGGAGAGCTAGAGGCCTTGCTTATTGGTGACATCGTTTACAATATGAAGGATGGGAAAATGGAACAAGAAGTAATTAATAGTAGAAAAATTCCATGTGATCTCGCTCTTGTGGCGGCAGGATTTATTCATACAGATCACGATAGTTTATTTGATCAATTAATTTCTGTCGGTGTTAAGTCAGATGAACGTGGTAATTTGGTAGCAAATTCATCATATCAATCTGATAATGAGAAAGTTTTCATTGCAGGTGATGCAAGACGTGGTCAATCACTTGTAGTTTGGGCCATTTCTGAAGGACGTGAAGCTGCAAGGAATATTGATTTGTATCTAATGGGTAAAACAAGTTTGGAGGGCAAATCGGTATCTAGTTTTGATGTTTTGGCCAAATAATTTTTAGCCATATATTATTTCATTTACTAAATATATTTACTACATTTGTGCTCTCTTAAATGCTAGGAGAGATGCCTGAGAGGCCGAAAGGACATGTTTGCTAAACATGCGTACTGGTAACGGTACCGAGGGTTCGAATCCCTCTCTCTCCGCAGTCAGTTTTCGGGGTGTAGCGTAGCCCGGTATCGCGCTTGGTTTGGGACCAAGAGGTCGTAGGTTCGAATCCTGCCACCCCGACAAAAGTCAATTTATGAGGAAGTGTTTAACACCAATTGTAAATTGGCTTTTTATTTTAATTTAGGTTCCGTAGCTCAGCTGGATAGAGCAACTGCCTTCTAAGCAGTAGGTCTTTGGTTCGAATCCAAACGGAATCACTAATTAGTAGTTATTACATTTTATGTAACAGTTATTTATTTTACTAATTTGCTAGGGAGAAAATTAACTTTACTCAAAAATTCTTTCGGAATCCTACTTCTTTGGATTTTACCTCCATTTATATATTTCTTGAAAGCGTATGTTGGATTAGGTGGTGGTTCACTTTTTACTGGTATAGTTTATAGTTTTGGAATTTTGTTATTACTATCTCCAATACATCCTAAAATTGGATTTAAACCTAACTTGTTATTATTGCAAGTAGGGGCTGTATTCTTTTGCCAAGCTCTATTGTATTTTTTTATCTATAATATGGAGGGG
>JACCDN010577798.1_pt1 | contig 34912 bp, 34 predicted proteins | sample 7441691 | NCBI WGS metagenome assembly JACCDN01 (sample SAMN15323439, study PRJNA562643) | freshwater metagenome | isolation source: river surface water | place: USA:Blue River Watershed | collected 2017-08-16
AAATGAACATTTCAGTCGCAAAACATCTCCGTAGTTATAAGTGGGGTATAAAGGTAACATGACTAAAAACCTACCAACCATCTGATTTTTTTTGACATCATCGCTGCGAAGTTGAATGGTATAGTACGCTTTATTCAATCTTCGATCAGGCTCTGCAACAATACTTCCTTCAACTATTTTTGTTTGATTATTTAAGAATAAAATATGGTTATGCTCCATTGGCAAGGTTATAAAAAAACGAACAAAACCTAATAAACATGATAACACCATTAAAAAAATACCTCGCAACTTTTTGTCTGACCAACAAATTATTGTCAAACATAAAATAAAAAAACACGTTAAAATAAGTTGTGGGAAATACTGAAATGAATGAAAAAAGGATGCAACTGCTAATCCTCCAATAAAACAAAAACAAAACGCGAGAAACGTTTTGCTTTTTGAGGAAATGATTTTTAAAAACCCCTCCTTGATGTGCATAATTTCTAAAAATCTTTTGCCTCACCATCCTCAACCACTTTCCACTCGCCACCCATGTCGAGCATCGTTTGCTCGGGCCAATGGTAATACAGTCTCTTAATGCTCAAAATCGCATCATGTATCGGGAAAGCAATTTTTGGTTTAACATGTTTAACATATGCAATTACTTCGGATAATTTTGACCACGGGGCACAGACAGGTAATGCAAGAATTTCTACAGGCTTGCTTGGCACAGTAAGAGCATCACCTGGAAAAAATAATTTTTCTCCAATAAAAAATCCAACATTTTGAATTAGTGGAATTGTCGGAAGGATTTCGGCATGCTCAACTCCACAGGCTTGAACCGAAACATCTTTAACGAGAATTGTCTGATTGTGTTCTAAAACTTGGCAAGAAATATTTTCGACCAATAATTTTTCGGCAACAGATTTATTGGAATAAATAACTGCTTGCGGGTTATTTTGGATAATACTTTTAAGCGAAGCAACATCTAAATGGTCTTGATGTTCATGGCTAATTAAAACTGCATCGATATTTTGTGCATCATTTTGCAAGCTAGAAAAACTGCCGGGATCGATTATGATCCGTGCGTTTTTATCTTCAACAAGCAAACACGAATGGCCAAATTTGGTAATGTTCATAAATGTATGATCTACACGTTTAACACCCCACTGTCATCCTGAAGAAGCGTCGCAGCGACTGAAGGATCCCTCGACACTCACGAACTCAAGGGATTCTTCGGTCGCGCGAGCTTCCTCAGAATGACAGGTCGTGACTAAGTGAGTAAGCCTTAGTATATTAAACTTTAACTTTCGCTTTTACCAATTCAATAAGCTTTACCCACTCTTCTTCTGATTGAATGGCCCGACGTGGCAGCATATACATAGTTTTTGGTGTGGCCATCAAAATAATCATATCATCACTTATTCCATAGCGAATAAACACTCCCCACTTCACACTTCCCGTACTCAGATCACTCGAAATTTTTAATTCTTCTTCATTGATATCAAAATCATGCGGTATTTGTAAGAACCGTGATTTCTTGAATAAAAATGCGGTATGTAATTTTACATATACAAAAGGAAAAATTATGTAGAACACACCAAGTATTAGGAAAACAATATCTAGATTTCCTGAATATATTGTTCCACCATTAAGCCAACTACTCAAAATTAACGCTACTAAACCAATTCCAATAATGGGAATAAACCAACGCACCAACCAACCACTTTTGGAAGTTTTGTAAAATAGCTTTTGTGCTTTTTGATAATCTTCAAGAGTATAATTGACGGTAAATTTCATACGAATTTATTAATTTGGTAGCAAATGTTTAACTAAAGCATCGTAAACTGCTCTTTTCTCTGCAAGTTCTGTTTTTACTTCTTGCCTCTTTTTTTCAGCTTCGTTTTCTTGTAGATCAATTGCCATAACCAAAGAAGTATTACTATAAACTAGTCCTTCAATTTCTAAATATGCATCGTTAATAGTGTTAAATTCTTCTGCAGATACAACTGTTTTTAGTTGGCCAATATCTTGGGGCAAAAAACATGTGAATTCATCCCAGCGTTTTTGATAAAATTCTTGCGCTTGTTTCAAAGCATCTGGAAATTCAAGCAATGGAGAACTCATAAGCTGATACACCAGTACAGCCCGCTCACGTGGAGTAGTAAACATTTTACATAAAAAATTTAATTTTTCTTCAATTTCTTGCATCAAATCCGACAACTGCTCTTGCTCTTCCTTAGAAAAATCTTCAGTTAAATGCGTGTATAAATTTGTAGTATGAAAATCAGTGATTATTTTACTATCCACTCCATCTCTCATATAAGCCAGCACTTCGTCTTTAATTACTCTTGCTTTTTTACGCCCCTCATCAGTGGTGCTTAAAAAAGTTTCCAAACTTGGTCTTAAAGTTTTTTTGGAGTTCTCATCATAAAACTCGATAGTGCGAAATGAGTCGTATACCACATTATTCAACCAATGCTGACGCTCATGACGTTTAACTTGTGATTGACCACCCCAGTCTCTAATTGATAAACACTTAACTCTTAAACTAGTACCCAGGTCGAGCGCTTCATGAAAAGTCCCTCCAGATTCTCTATATTTTTCATTTATTTCTTCTTTCCCAAAGCGAAAACGTAAGTGATCCTCTGCTGAAGGGCAATGAACAACAAAGTAGCCATCTTCACGATAGGCCGTAACGGTTTCTTGCGGGTAGATGCCTGTTCGTAAAAAAAACAAATGTCTACCCCAATCTTCAGCCGAAGCATCACTACCAAGTTCCGCTTTTATATCAAGCTCAGCCCTTTTTGCGGAAATCTTTTCATTAACATAACTATTAATTCCTAATCTTAATGCCTCTTTTATTCTTGCATCTTTTTCTATATTCCCGGATGAACAAAATTTTTCAATTAGTCTATTTGCCTCCTCAATACGAATTTTACAATTCTGATCATATTTTAGAATATGCTCATCAGTAAACGCGATGTCTTCAGTTAAAAGCTCCTCAATATTTAACATGAGACAGGCATTTAAATGACTACTCCTTGCTGATTCCAATTCTTTTGAAGTTTCTAAATTTCGAGCTTCCTCTTGTCTATTGTGAAAATAATGCTCCATAAATATTTCTTCTAAACAGATTTTGTTTACTTTTGAGAACGTCTAACTAAATTTTTCTTTAAATTACAATACTAACTAATTTTCCTTTCACATAAATTATTTTCTTTGGCTCTTTGCCATCTAACCATTTTTGTATTTTTTCACTGGCAAGAGCAGCTTGTTTTACGTCTTCTTCGGAAGCTTCGCTTTCAATCACAATAGTGTCGCGCAATTTTCCATTAACTTGAATGGCCAATTCCATTTCTGCAGATTGAATAAGATCGGGGTTGTATTTAGGCCAGGGGGCAAAATCTAATTGTGTCGTGTTACCTAACACTTCGTACCATAACTCGGAAGCGAGATGGGGGGCAAAAGCATAGAGAAGTTGGATTACTGTGGAATAATGAGTATTAGATATTGCTTCCTGTTTACTCAATTCATTCACCAACACCATAATGCTAGAAATTGCGGTATTAAAACGCATTGTTTCAATATTTCCCGTCACTTTTTTAATTGTTTGATGTAGAACATTATCTACTGTCGACTGCCTATCATCTGTTGTCGTTTTTAATTTTTCTTGCAAACCCCACACTCTGTCCAAAAATCTCTGCATCCCCACCAACCCATTCGTATCCCACTCCACCGCCTGATCAAACGGACCCATGAACATAATATATGTTCGTAGTGCATCGGCGCTAAATTTTTCAATCATTTCATCAGGGTTCACCACATTGCCACGGCTTTTACTCATCTTCTCTCCGCCTTTGGCAAGAATCATCCCGTGTGAAGTGCGTTTTTTGTACGGTTCACTCACGGGCACAAGACCGATATCAAACAAAAATTGATTCCAAAAACGTGAATACAAAAGATGCAACACGGTGTGCTCCATGCCGCCATTGTACCAATCAACAGGTAGCCAATGATTTAATTTTTCTCGTGAGGCAAATTCTTTATCATTGTGTGGATCTATATATCGTAAAAAATACCAACTCGAACCAGCCCAATTTGGCATCGTATCTGTTTCGCGTCTGGCCGGCCCGCCACACTGAGGACATTTAGTATTCACCCAATCTTCTATTTTAGAAAGTGGCGATTCACCCGTATCCGTTGGTTCATATTTTTCTACAGGTGGAAGTTTGAGTGGTAGTTCAGTTTCTGGAAGTGGAATCCAACCAGGGTTAAGATTTTCACCCACACTTACTCCATTATTCTTACTTCTTAATTCATGATTCTTGGCACAAGCCTCGCAATACACGAGTGGAATGGGCTCTCCCCAATAACGCTGCCGAGAAAAAACCCAGTCTCGCAATTTAAACTGCACTTTTCGATTTCCGAAATTATTTTTTTCGAGCCAAGCAATAATTTTTTCAGTTGCTTCTTCAATAGTTAAATCATTCAAAAAATCTGAATTACAAATTATTCCTTCGTCAGTCATGGCAGTTGGGTGCAAAAATTGCTGCCAAATATATGGGCCATCAATCACGTTGATAGTTCTAGCAACATCTTGCTCTGGAACCCACATTGCCTCATGTTTCTTTTTTTCCTCTTCGGTCACTGCTGTTTGGTTTTTTCCATCAGTTTCAAAATACAATACCGAAACTTCGGAGTAACGATTTTGATCTTTGTGACCCGCAAAATATTCACTATGCACAGCAAGTGGCAATTGTTTAATAAATTTCACTTCTTCTAAACCAGTTTCTTCTTTCAGTTCGCGGAGAGCTGACTCTACTGCGTCTTCACCATCTTCTACTCCACCGAGTATAAATGTGTTCGGAAAACTTCCATCGGTGCGCTGATTAGAATTCCATTTGAGCATGAGAATTGCGCCATCAGTTGTGCGCCGCACAATCGCGTGAATAGTTTTGCGGCGAATTGTTGGTTTGTCCGCACGCGGTGGGTTAGCAGTTTCTACAAAATGCTTAGCTACCACAGGCTTAATTGGTAAATTGAATTTTTGTGCAAACGCAAAATCGCGCTCATCGTGAGCGGGCACTGCCATAATTGCTCCCGTGCCATAACCAGACAACACATAATCGGCCACAAACAGGGGCATCTCTTCACCAGTGATCGGGTGGATTACTTTCACCCCTTTTATTTCTACACCCGTTTTTTCTTTACCCTCGGCGGTGCGTTCAATATCGGTTTTATTTTTTACACTCGCGAGATATTTTTTTACTTCTTCTTTATTTTCCAAAACATTATGCTGGTCGTCGGTGGCGAGTGTAACCCACAGATGCTCGGGAGACAAAACTAAATACGTAACACCAAACAAAGTATCTGGCCGGGTAGTAAAAACTTTCAGATGTGCGGCTTTGCCAGCAGGGTCGCGGCGCTCATTATCTTTGGGGTTTAATTTAAAATCCAAATAAAAATCAATTTCCGCACCTTCACTTTTGCCGATCCAATTTTCTTGTTGAGTTCTGGCTTGCGGAATATAATCTACCTCTTTTAAACCTTCCAATAATTTATCGGCATATTTGGTAATAGCAAGCATCCATTGTTCTTTGTTTTTTTGCTCCACCTCTGTACCGCAACGCTCACAACATCCTTGTACCACTTCTTCATTGGCCAAACCAATTTTATCTTTGGGACACCAATTGATAGGCTGATTTTTTTTGTAAGCCAAACCATGTTTAAAAAGTTGCAAAAAAATCCACTGCGTCCATTTGTAATATTCCGGATCAGTACTATCAACCTGCCGCGACCAATCAAAACTCAAACCAAGACTCTTCATTTGCTTAGTAAAAGTTGCAATATTTTCTTGGGTCACCTCTTCTGGAGGGCGACCTGTTTTAATGGCAAAATTTTCGGTGGGCAAACCAAAAGCATCAAAACCCATAGGATAAAGCACATTAAAACCTTCCATTCTTCGTTTGCGCGCTACCACATCCATGGCTGTAAATGGCCGTACATGCCCCACATGCAAACCCGCACCAGATGGATAAGGAAACTCAACTAACGGATAAAATTTTGGCTTATCAGAATTATCACTTGCCTCAAAAACATGGCTTTCTGCCCATTTTTTCTGCCATTTACTTTCGATTTTCTTAGCATCGTATTTCTTCATATCTTTTCTACAAAAATAATTTATTGTTTAAACTAAGCAATAATATAGGTAGTCTAATGAAATGTGAGGTAAAAATCAAGGTTAAAATTTGATCAAACAAAAACGCCACACTAAGGTGGCGAACTACGCATTGGAACACAAATGATCTCCTATTTACACTTGAAATTTAAAGAAACATATTCTGCTGGGGTATCAACATATATACGACCTGCATCATTATCGAGGGCATACCGCGTCACCCCCTCGACTCCAAAACCGAAATTATCTCGGCAAGGTATCGTCTGACGCAGGTTTTTACACGCAACACGCAAATCATAATAGGGGAAGTTCGGAGGCCTGATAGCAATAAATTTTGAGCCACTCTCATTAAATAATTCGCAATAACCAACTTGAAACCTTCTAAAACCATCCTCTCCTGCTTTTTGGTTGAAATAGCGTACTGCTGAATACCCACCAGCACATCCAGAAAGTTGTGACACCAGCGCCAAGGTCAGAACCAAACCAAGACAAATCTGCGTTGCGTACGTTTTCATGTGTGCCTCTTTGTTTAGGGAGAGCTATATTCTTAATCATTGTTGCAGAATTGTCAAGATAGTGCTGAAGATGATGATAGAGCATATAAACACAAAGATCACCGGGATGGTGATCATTTTTTTGAAGGACAAATTTTTCTTGGCCTTAGTTAGGAAAAGTAGCACATGTTGAGTACATACTTACCAAAGTACCTAGAGCAGTGCTTTGAAAAGTAAAATCAAAGTAAACTCTCTTACGGTTACTATCTCCCAAGAGACTGAAAAACGAAAACTCATTCACCATGCGACCCCCCTCGCCCTCACCAGTGGCCACAAAAATAGGCTGCTGACCCGTTGGGCAGACAAACCCTTTTCCAGTGTACTCATAGTTAGGAATGGGAAATGTAAACAAGTAGAGCGTGCCACCAGAAACCGGATCGATGCGCAGATCGAAGAATGCGATCGGCTTTCCACCTACCATTTCGACCCGCATCGAATTTGGAAAATCATACACACTATCTTTTTTCATTAAATTGCTACTACTTCCTGTGACCACCGATACACACCCCGGCAAAAGCAACGTCCACACCACCAACAGCATCCGGTAGAACATTCTCCAAACTCTCCCTTGTGTCTTCATGGCATTCTCCTTGCTTTTATGGGTTAAGGAACTGGTTAAACCTACTTACATAATAAGCTTATGTCAAGATATTCTTAGCATATGTTAAGTAAGGATACTTTGACTTTATTTAGCAAACAAACTCTTCAGAATAAAAACACTTGCTGCATGAAAATAGCTAAAAACACAAAGATCACCGGGATGGTGATCGTTTTTTGGAAAAACAAATTTTTGTTGGCTTTAGTTAGGCAGGGCGACACATCTTGCGTACATGCTTGCCAAAGTACCCTCACGGATGCCATTAAAAAAATTAAAATAAACCTTCTTGCGATTACTCTCTCCCTCGACAGGAAGGAATAAATACGTATCCGCCGTACGATCTCTCCCATCCTCGCTCATCGCCATAAAAGTAGGCCGCTGGCCCGCCGGGCAGACAAACCCTTTTCCGTTGTGCTCATAATTGAGAATGGGAAACGTGAACGAGTAAAACACACCGTTAGAAACTGGATCAACACGTAGATAGAAGGATGCGCCCAGGTATCCGCCTACCGTTTCGATCTTCATCGAATTTGGAAAAAGGTACATCTCTCCTTTTTTCATCAAATTATTACCACTTCCTGTGGCAATCGAGACACACCCCGGCAAAAGCAATATCCACACCACCAACAACATCCGGCAGAACATTCTCCAAGCTCGCTCCTGTGTCTTCATGGCATTCTCCTTGCTTTTCTGAGTTGAGGAACCGATTAAACCTACTTTAAAAATAGGTTTACGTCAAGATATTTTTGGTATATGCGAAAAAGCATTCTTGCTTTACCTTGGCCAAAAAAATCTCATAAAAATAGGCGATCCTAGTATAAAAAACCCAGAAACACAAAGACCACCTTAATGGTGGTCAATTTTTAAACAAAACTCAGACTACTTCTTCTCTTCTTTCATACAATACAAAGCCAAAAGCACTTCTTGCCCCACCCTGCCCGAATTAAAAGGAAAAGAAAATTTTACGATATCCCTATTACTACCCTCAAGTGAAACTTTTGGCGTTAGCATATCTTCAAACCTTGTTTGCATGCCACCACCAGCATCTGCCAAGGCAACGACGGGAATCCAGAATTCTTGCTTTGGGCAATAATAAGTAAAGAACTTGTTTCCAGAATTTTCATTACACAAAATGCCATACACCACTACACCATCTTCCATTTTCTTCTGACCCACATGAAGAAAAGCTGTGGCCCAGCCGTGCTGAAACTTATCAATTTGCATACACCCACTCACAATATGTGAACCGGTTAGCATGTTATGGTTTTGATGCAAACTCTCCACTTGTCCGGCCGTAACCTGACCTGCGCCGCTAAGAAAACTCTGGCTGCAAGCCGATACGCTCATGAGCAGATGTGCCCAAAAAAGCGCGCCCAGAAGCTGATAAACTGCCTTTCTTAAAAACATGGTGCTCTCCTTGCAAGATTTTCGGTTGAAAGACCCTGCTGAGACTATGGTAAAAGCAAGATTCTGTCAATAATTCTTAGGAATATTCTTTCAAGAATCGTTTAAAAAACAAACACCACGCAAAACGTGGTGGAAAAAATCTGTACAATTTCTATTGTTCCTTACAGTAAAATTTTACCCAAACTGCCGGCTGGTTAAAACCAGGAGTGGTGATGTATGCTCTGCCACGGTCGGTGTCTACTCGGTATGTGGACTCGTATGTTTCCATTTTAAAATTCGGACTACAGGAAATCGCTCTTCTAAACCCAGAGCATTCTATTTGAACATGCGAACTACTCATATTATAGCCCAGCATAAAATATGGCCCCACCCCACTTTCTTCAAATAAGCCACAGTAAACCTGAAACACATTTTCGTTGCCCATTATAGTTCCACTTGTTAGCAATGGAAAACTACACCCAAACGCTTGCGCAAGACAGAGCATTAGCGGAATCATCGTCAACCATTTCGTCTTTTGCTTGCTCATCGCACACCTTCCTTTCTTTTAAGGGAAGTTAACATTACAGCATGATGAAAAACAAATCAAGAAACAAAGATGAATAAAATTAAACCATTCGCACAAAAGCATGTAATTTCAAAACAACTTATAATTGGTTCATACAGAAAACACCACGAAATTCGTGGTGAGAAACTACGTCTAAAAAACTTCCGTAGCACAGTATATACGCACCCAAGCAAAGACTTTTACCTCAGAACTAAGATATACGCGATACGAACTGCGATAAACTTGATAGCCAGGAGGAAAAATTTCCATTCTTATTTTAGAGCCGCACGAAACAACATATGCCTTATTTCCACACTGCACTTCAACACGATCATGCACGGTGTCGTAAAAAGCGACGAAATATGGTCTTTTTTTATCATCATACAATTGGCATAAAAGTTGCCACATATTTTCGGTTGATACGGCTTTTTCTGATTTTTCAACTATTTTCAATACTTGGCTACAAGCCATTGTTTGCACAAAAAACAAGACGCCTATAATCCTTACTAATACTCGCTTCGACGTATTCATTTTTTCTCCTTTTGGGTAACGTGGAATAAACACTATGCTATTTTCTACTAGTAAGCAAGCTTTTTGAGTATTTTTTAAAACTGGCACCGCTCGCAAAAATGAGTGCCTCTTCCAGCAATTTTCTTTTTTTTAATCAGAACTTTTTCATCTCTACAGCGTAAACAAATTTTTCCTTTACGACCATACACCTGCAAACATTCTAAAAAATTACCTTTTTTACCATCACCATCAACATAATTATTAAATGTTGTGCCCCGTAACACAACTGCTTTTCTTAAAATTTTATCTGTGCATGAATATAGTTTTTCGATCTCATCTACAGTAAGTGATACAGTACTTCTCTCAGGTAAAACCCCTGCGGCAAAGCAGATTTCATCAGCGTAGATATTTCCAATACCTGCTATCAAAGACTGATTCATCAGAAGCGCCTTCAGCTTCATTTTTTTTGTTCTTATTATCTTCGAAAAATTGCTCAAAGTAAAAGTATCTTTAAGAGGTTCTATACCAAAACGTGAAATAATTTTTTCCAACTCCTTAACACTCACGAGCTTAATATACCCAAAGCCGCGCATGTCATTAAAAAATAAATTCGACTGATCGGCGAATGTAAAAATCACCCGGGTATGCTTTCCTGGCAAAACACTCTCGTGCGCAGAAAAACTATGACCACCCATTATAATTTTTTTACGCAATTGGTACACTAGCTGACCCGTCATTTTAAGGTGAACCAACATATACTGTTTGGATTTTTGCAAAACAAAAACTAACAGTTTCCCATAACGTTCAATTTCTTGAAAAGAACTACTCTTAATATTTTTCTCAAATTCAACCACCTCTTTTTTACTCAACTTTGTTTTTAATATTTCTAACTGGATAATTTTTTTACCCAATAATTTTTGTCGCAAATCCTGGCGAACTGTTTCCACTTCTGGTAGTTCCGGCATAAACGTATGTTTAAATACAATTGATACCACTTCTAACATTTCACAAAAAAACCATAGCACACTTTTCACAAACTGAATGGAAAATATACCATAAAACACAAAACATACACTAATTTTGAATCCAATACAAGGGAAACATGGTTGGTGCCGAAGGTATGCATTTATGGCAAATCGACAAAATCCGAAGATTTCCATCCGGATCGATTATTGTAAATCATAGAAAATAATGTAAAAAAACAACCCGGGCACAAAATAACCAGGGTTGTTTTTTGTTGTATGTCGGACCAAATCTACTACTTCTTTTCACTTCTCAGAATTCTTCTTACCACCAACAACACAATCAGAGCGGCAGCCCCCCAAATCGGTAAGAAGATAACAATATAAATAAATGCATTAACAACCGCTTTACCAACTTCCACCAAACCACGTAGCGCATCTTTCAAAACCACAATCGGCTTCCAGCTATCGGAATCATTATTTACCACGGGTAGTGCAGCAGGATCGGTAGAAAGGTTGATTGTCACACTCGACATCTCCGCGCTTTCTTTCAAAAACTTCATACGACCCTGAATACTTTCGATTTGTCCTCTCACTTGTGTAAGCTGGTTTTGTACTGCCAGAACATCACTAATCGAACCAGCTCGTTTCATAATTTCCAAAAATTGCCCTTCGGCAGCACGTAAATTTTTTAACTGCGAATCAAGGTCTACATACTCAGCTGTTACATCTTGGCCAGTGGTATTTTCACTTACTACTTCTCCAAAATTTTTAAATGTTCCCAAACCAGATTCATACTCGGTAGATGGAATGCGAACTACAATGGTGCCATATGGCGCAGAACCAGATTTATATGTATTGCTTTGCACTACAAAACCACCAATTTTCTCTGCATAGTTTTTAATTTTTTCCAAAGTGCCTGGCACATCTTTTACCACTAAAGAAATTGTTCCCGTTTTAATTACCAAGCGAGGTGTTGTTTTGTTATCAACGGTTGCAGCCGCAACAACTGGCAGCATGTTTTCTGCGTTCACACCGCTCGGTATCTCAGCCATTTTTTGGTTCGAAAGGCCGATATCACGCGCTGCAAAACCATCTCCAGCAGAATAATATCCCGGGCTAGCAGTAGACAATTGCAGGCTACGTATATCTCTATTGTAAATAAAAATTCCTGAAACTATTACAAAAAACAAAATTATTCCCACAATGAGAAATACTTTACTATTTCTTTGCATACTCTAGTATTAAAATTAAAAACACTTTTAAATATGCTTTTCAATAATTTCTTTGAGTTTTTCTTTTTGCGTTCCACCAACAAATTGATCAACTTGTTTTCCACCTTTGAAGAGAATAAAAGTTGGGATGCTCATTACATTGTAATCACCTGGAACTTTCTCATTTTCATCAACATTGCATTTACCAATCACCATATTTTTTCCTTCATACTCTTTTGCCAAATCTTCCACAATCGGCCCCATCATTTGGCATGGTCCACACCATGGTGCCCAAAAATCTACAAACACCAACTTATCTGATTTTAAAACTTCGCCATCAAAATTTGCATCAGTAAATATTTTTTCCATATGTTACATTTTTTAATTTTAATTCAATACAAGTTTCCTCTCCTTCTTTTCTTCCTTGTATGCCTCTAGTATATCACCTTCTTCTAATTTTAGCTTGCCACTAAATTCTACCCCACACTCTGTTCCACCTGGAATTTCTTTCGCCTCTTGCTTGCCCGTTTGTAATTTAGTTAGTTTGCCAATACCAATAATTTCATTTCTTCGCTTAACTCGAACTTTACAATCTTTTATCAATTTACCAGATTCTACACGTCCACCCACGATCATGGTATTTTTTCCAGATCGAAAAATTGCGACGAGTTTGAAATTACCAAGTTCCGTAGTGATAAGTTCTGGGTTCAACATCTTTTCCAACTCATCCTTAACTTTGTCAATTAAATCATAAATTACTCGATATTCCTCGTAGCGAATCTGATTGGTCTGAATCATTTCATGTGCAACTGGTGTAGAAGTGACGTTAAAGCCAAAAATAAGTGCGCCCGCTGTTTGGGCCAAAGAAACATCGTCAGCCATAATATTTCCCAAACCTTTACCTATAACTTTTACACTTGCTTCATCATTTTTAATTCTTTCCAAAGAACCAATCACTGCTTCAAGCGAACCAAGAGTATCTGCTTTTACCACTACACACAATGTCTTTTTACCTTCTTCATCACTATTCGAAGCAGAAACAACTGGTGACGAAGTACTATCAACACCTGTTTGCTGCACACGCTTAGCCTTCACATCAACTGCCTGAGCCGTTGAAAGGTTGCTTAAGTCTAGAATGTCTCCAACGCGCGGAGAAACCTTAAAACCCAAAATACGAGCTGGAGTGCTTGGCAAAGCCTCTTTCAACACTTCACCACGATAATTCTTAAGAACTCGAACTTTTCCATAAATCTCACCATTTACAACTAAGGGGTCATTAACTCGCAAGGTACCTGTTTGCACCAAAATTGTAACAACAGGACCTTCACCTTTATCAACACGAGCTTCAATTACTGTACCTGCAGCAGGTCTAGCTGGATTAGACTTGATTGATTCTTGGTTAAGATCAGCAACAATAAGGAGTGTGTCCAAAAGATTACTAATATTAAGATTTTTCTTCGCAGATATTTCTACCATTGGCACGTCTCCTCCCCAGGTATCTGGAATTAAATTATGCTGAGACAGCTCGTTACGAACCCGCTCCACATCTGCTCCAGGTTTATCGATTTTGTTTATTGCTACTACTACAGGAAGTTTCGCAGCTTTTATAATATTTATTGCTTCAATAGTTTGTGGTTTTATTCCATCATCAGCCGCTACCACCAAAATTGCAATGTCGGCAACCTTGGCACCACGACTACGCATAACTGTAAAAGCCTCGTGCCCAGGTGTGTCAATAAAGGTGAGAGGACTTTTTTGCTGTGTTTGTTGATTTATCCATACCACCTGATACGCACCAATATGCTGTGTTATACCACCAGCTTCTCCGCTTGCCACGTCGGCACTACGAATACAATCTAGAAGGGTTGTTTTACCGTGATCAACGTGCCCCATAACCACAATTACTGGTGGGCGAGGCGAAACCGCATCCTCAAGAGATAAAGCCAAATTTTCAACATGAATATTAGTAGCACCATCATCAGCCGTATCCATCTCTAGCTGCACCTTGAAACCAAGCTCCTCAGCCACCAACACCGCTGTATCATGATCAATATTTTCATTTTGATTAGCCAAAATACCATTTTTCATCAATTCAACAATTAACTTATTTACTGGCAAAGCTAAACGACCCGCTAAATCGCGCACCGTAAGCATGCGGGGAATTTTAACCTCAACTCCCGTTGCTCGTCGCAACTCTTTTTCTTTTTCTTTTTCTTTTTCTTTTTCTTGACGATCTCTTTGCTCAAGAACAAATTTAATTCGTCTCCATTCACGTTGAATTTGTTGAGCAACACGATCGTCAACTTTTACTGCTTTTACACCAATATCAAAACCAAACTCAGGCAAAATTTGCAGAAGTTTTTGCGGATGAATGCGAAGTTGTCGTGCTAATTCTGAAACGTTCATATAATCAAAAATAGTCAATAGTATGCTCTGGAGTATAAACCAAACATAGTGATCCGTCAATTAAATAAAGCAAAATTGACACCCCTACATTGTGTGTGATATGGTGCTGATACTTAACAATTAAAGAATGAATGAGAAAGTTTTGGCTGAAAAACAATGTGCATACAGAAATTTAAATTTGATTACTATTTTTATATAAAGCAAATCCTATAAAAACATGATTATGGTAAAACCAACAATTTTCTTCTAAAAGGCACCGCATAGAAAGTGTTGGAATTCACACATCACAATATCGATTCGTAAACTATTCAGCCTATCCAAAAACGAATCTCAATCATGTTCGGTAATCACTCCACTTATTTTTCTCCACAGCATAGCACCCATTTTTCAACCCACAAAAAAATGCTTTCCTCATAATCATTCATGAGGTTTTTTTTATGAATATAATTTTAGCCATTTTAATAGTTCTCGCTAGTCTCGGCGGGGGTGTTTTACTTGGATACATTTTAAGAAAAAAAATTGCCCAAGCCGAAGCAAATTCGCTAGAAGCAAGAGCGGAAAAACTACTAATTGAAGCGAAAAATAAACAACAAGAATTTCTTTTAGCTGCCAAAGAAAAAGCGAGTCAGATCATTGACGAAGCAAAACGAGAAGAAAAACAACTCCGAAATGAATTACGATCAATTCAAGAACGCCTAGAGAGAAGGGAAAGCACTTTTGACCAAAAATTACTTGAAGTTCAGGACAAAGAACAAAAAATACAGGAAAAAATAGATCGAGTTAAGCAAATTAAAGAAGAAGTAGAAAAAACAAAACTAGCTCAACAGCAAAAACTACAAGAAATTGGTTCATTAACCAAAGATGAGGCAAAACTACAATTAATGACCTTAGTTGAAGAAGAAAGCAAAAATGACTTAATGAGCCGCATTATTAAACTTGAAAAAGAATCAATCGAGGTATTTGACGACAAAGCCAAGCACATTATTGCTGACGCAATTCAACGCTGCGCCTCTTCTCATGCCGCCGAAACCACAGCTACTGTAGTAACTCTACCAAGCGAAGAAATGAAAGGCCGTATTATTGGTAAAGAAGGAAGAAATATTAAAACAATTGAAAAACTAACTGGTTGTGAACTTATTATCGACGAAACACCTGAGTCAATTGTGATTTCAGGTTTTTCGCCAATTCGTCGCGAAGTTGCTCGTATCGCTCTAGAAAAACTTATTGCCGACGGACGCATTCAACCAGCACGCATTGAAGAATTTGTAGAGCGCGCCAAACAAGAACTATCCTTAGAAATAAAAAAAGCCGGCGAAGAAGCCTTGTACAAAATGGGAATTACTGGAATTGACCCAAAACTTGTAACTATTGTTGGGCGTCTTAAATACCGCACTAGTTATGGTCAAAATATTATGAACCATTCTACCGAAGTGGGATATTTAGCAGCGTTAATTGCTGCAGAACTTGGACTAGATGAAGCAAAGGCTAAAAAATGTGGTTTTTTTCATGACGTAGGAAAATCTGTTGACCAAGAAACACAAGGCTCTCACCCAGAAATCGGCTACATGATTCTAAAAAAATTCAACATGGATGAAGATGTATGCCAAGCCGCACTTACGCATCATCAAGACAAAACCTATAATATTTACTCTTCTGTAGCTAAGGCTGCTGATGCTATTTCAGGCGCGCGTGTTGGCGCCCGTCGAGATACATACGAACAGTATATAACTCGCCTAGAAGATCTTGAAAAAACTGCTGGGGCTTTCACCGGCATTGATAAAGTCTATGCCATCCAAGCCGGAAGAGAGGTACGCGTTTTTGTTAAACCTAGCGAAGTAGATGATTACGCCGCTTATCAGTTGGCCAAAGACATTGCCCACAAAATTGAGCAAGAATTAAAATACCCAGGAGAAATTAGAGTTTCAGTAATTCGAGAAACTCGTGTTATTGAATACGCTCGATAATTTACTGTGGACAAATTAAAGTGCTAATTATAGCAAAAAAAATATTTCTATGCTATACTAAAAAAGCTGTACTAATCGTTTAACTGCACTTATGTTCAAAAAAATTCTTAACGGAAAGGGGGTGACAATATGAACAAAGCAGAACTATCACAGAATCTAGCAGAAAAACTTAACATTCCAAAAAACCAAGCCGAAGACATGATCAACACTCTTCTTGAGGTGATTACTACGTCACTCAAAAATGGAGACGAGGTTGTTTTAACAGGTTTTGGAGCTTTCAGCGTTAAATTACGCGCAGCTCGTACAGGTGTTAACCCACAAAACCCAACACAAAAAATTAATATTCCAGCAGTAAAAGTTCCTAAATTTAAAGCTGGCAAAGCTCTTAAAGACGAACTTAAGAAACAATCGGCATCATAAGATATACCAAAAAAACCTTTTTCTGTTATAAAAGAAAAAGGTTTTTGGTTTTTAAAGACAATCTTGACAAATTATCATTTAACATGGTAGAGTAATTTTACTAAAAGCTACTAGTTTTATCAGATTTTAAATGTATGAAAGAAACTCTATTTAATATTTTGCAAATCATTTTAGCAAGCTTACTCATAGTAACCATTCTTCTTCAACAAAAAGGTTCTGGGTTGGGCGGGGTTCTTGGTGGATCTAGCAATGTTTACACCACGAGACGCGGAGTTGATAAAATATTACACTTTACAACAATTTTTTTAGCAATTATTTTCTTCAGCTCTTCTCTTTCTAGACTAATACTATAAAAGAAATCTGCAGCAATAGCGCTTTTTTATTTAACATAAAAAAGTCTACGTTCATAGTTTTCTTTCTCATTAAATCCTAACAACGATCTCATGAAATGGGATACTTTTTTTAGCAGATCTAAAAAGCAAAATACTTCATCATTGTTTCAAGATTTTGATAAAAAACTAATCAAAAATCTTTCTAAAAATGGCTCTATTCCCCGTTGGTCTCAGATGAAATACATCGGAAATTTTTTAAATAGCCAAGAAAAAAAACAAATCACAGGACTCGTCATTATCATGGTGGCAGGACTGCTTACGGCAGCAGCACTTCTTGTAGCAACGCACGCAACCACAATACCAAAAGAGGGTGGTCAATACAGTGAAGCTTTTGTGGGGCAACCGCAATATGTTAACCCGCTGTTCTCTGGGCTTAACGATATCGATGCTGATTTAGTATCTTTAATTTATTCGGGTTTATTTTCCTACGACCAAAACCAGCAGCTTGTACCAGATTTAGCACAAGACGTGACTTCAAGCATTGATAAAAAAACGTACACCATCACTCTTCGAAATAACATACGCTGGTCTGATGGAGAAAAATTTGATGCAGACGATGTGCTCTATACGTTTGAATTGATTCAAAACAGCGAAGCAGCTAGCCCACTGTATACATCTTTTCAGGGTGTGCAAATTCAAAAAGTCAATGATTATGTGGTTCGCTTTATTCTTAAAGATGCCTTTACTCCTTTTTTAAACAGCTTAACGACGGGTATTTTACCAGAACATATCTGGTCACCAATAAGCCAGGGATCGCTTAGCAGTTTAAAACTTGCAGAAAACAACTTGAAACCGATTGGAACGGGTCCTTGGAAATTTGATAAGTTTATTAAAAAGAATGATGGTAGTATACAGGCCTATTATTTAAGTAGAAATGAATTCTATTACGGAAAAAGACCTTATTTGAACACCCTATCTTTTGAATTTTTTGAAGGATGTCAAAAAGCTGTAGACGAAGTACAGAGTCAACATGTTTTAGCAATGAGTTTTATAAACTGCAAAACAAGAAGCGAACTGCAGAAAAAACAACTAACACTTTACGATGTCACTTTACCACAATATACTGCCCTTTTTTTTAACCAAGACGATAACACGGATTTAAAAGACAAAAACCTGCGCCAAGCTTTAGCTTTAGCAACAAACAAAGAGCAAATCATAACAGAAGCATTGGATGGTGCTGGAGCAATAATTGACTCACCAATCTTAGAAGGAAGTGTTGGTTACAACAAAGATTTGCCAAAAACCGCTTATGATATCGAGCAAGCAAACACCCTTTTAGATAAAAAGTGGTCTCGAATACAACCAGAAGAATATTTTAATCTAAGAAAGAAAACGCTCAGTAAACAGTTTAACGATTCTTTAAGAACTGTTTCCTCTAGCCCAACCGATAGTAGCACCTCTTCTATTGCCGAAGGCATTAATGACACTGTGTTATCTACCATCAGAAACGAAATGCCCTCAACCCAAACATTCTACAGAAAAGATAAAAACAACGTACCATTACAACTAACAATTACCACGGTGGAGATACCCGAATATGAAAAAACAGCGCAGGTCATTCGTGAACAATGGCAAGCACTAGGAGTTCAAACCTCAGTCATAGTTGTCAAAAAAAACGACATCAAAAAGGAGCTGCTCAAAAACCATAACTTTGACATTCTTTTATATGGAGAATTAGTAGGTGTTGACTCAGACTTGTTTCCCTTTTGGCACTCTTCTCAGACTATTTACCCGGGGCTTAACCTAGCTCAATTTTCTAACCGTGAAGCAGACAAATTACTTGAAGAAGCCCGTTCGAGTGCGGACAGCCAGAAAAGAGCCGAATTAAACAAACAATTTCAAACAATTTTAGCAACCGAAATTCCGGCCATTTTCTTAAATACACCCACATATACACTTCTTATCAATAAAGATATAAAAGGAGTGCAGATACGCCACCTAGTTCTTCCTTCTGATAGATACAAGTCGATCTCAGATTGGTATACAAAAACTAGTTTTAGATGGAAATAAAGGAGCGGTTTAAAAGCCGTAGTGGCGAAATTGGTAGACGCGCACGCTTCAGAAGCGTGTCCCGGAAACGGGATGGAGGTTCGAGTCCTCTCTTCGGCACGAAAATTCTTTTCTAATATTTTACTTATTTAAATTTAACTAACTCTCACTTAATTTTGATTATGTTTTCCCGAACAACGACATCACAACAAACACCGCGTGCTTTTACACCAAAGCCTAAAACTCACCACACAGGCGCAAAGCCAAACAGATTTAAAAAGACCTTTGTTCACCACACATCGCAGTTTCCAAAAACCACAGCTAATGCAAATCTTTTAGAAAATGCTCCTCCCGGAACTATTCCCGCAGGTGAGCCAAAATTAAAAGTTTCTGTACTAGGAGGGCTTGAAGAAGTTGGAAGAAACTGCACCCTTCTTGAATATGGAGAAGACATAATCTTGATTGATCTTGGTTTGCAATTTCCTGAAGAAGACATGCCTGGAATTGATTATATTATTCCCAATGTAAGTTGCTTAAAAGGAAAGGAAAAAAATATCCGAGGTATTATCATTACGCATGGTCATTATGACCATATCGGAGGAATTCCTCACTTAGTACCTATTTTAGGGTATCCACCTATTTTTGCACTACCTATCACATCGGCCATTATTAAAAAAAGACAGGACGATTATCACGAAGTGAAACCACTTACTGTACAAAGCGTTACTTTAAATGACAAACTAAAACTTGGGTCTTTTGAGGTAGAATTTTTTCACCTGAACCATAATATCCCCGATTCAATGGGTGTTGTAGTAAAAACACCAGAGGGTACTATTATTCATACCGGAGATTGGAAATTTGACTACCAGCCCACAGGTGAACTTCCGGCCGACTTGCAGCGCATTGCTGCAATTGGTAAAGAGGGAGTGTTGGCACTGATGAGTGATAGCACAAACTCTTGGCAACCAGGACATCAAATTTCTGAATCAGAAATTGGTTATACGCTTGAAGAAATTATTACCAAAACCACCAGTCGTATTATTATCGGAACTTTTTCTTCGCTGCTTTCTCGTATTAAGCAAATTATTGAGACTTCGGAAAAATGTGGGAAGGTGGTAGCGCTTAGTGGTTTTAGCATGAAAAGCAACATCGAAATTGCTAAAGAGTTGGGATACATGAAATTTAACTTAAAAACCATTATTGATATTCGCCAAATTGATAACTATCCTCCAGAAAAAGTTGTAATTATTTGTACAGGAGCTCAAGGAGAAAAAAATGCCTCACTAATGCGAATTGCCAATGGAGAACATCGCGATATCAAACTTATTCCTGGAGATACGGTAGTGTTTTCATCATCCGTTATACCGGGAAACGAACGAACAGTGCAGCGCTTACAAGACACACTTTACAGAAAAGGGGCGCAGGTGATTCATTCTCAAATGATGGATGTGCACGCTGGAGGACATGCTAAGTCTGAAGATGTAAAATTAATGTTACTGCTTCTTGCTCCAAAATATTTCATACCAATACACGGCAATCACTTCATGTTGCATCTAAACGCCAAAAACGCCTCAGATTTGGGAATGAAAAAAGAAAATATTTTTATTGCCGACAATGGACAAATCATGGAATTTAAAAGTGGCCAAGGTTCATTAACCCAACAAAAACTTGCTGCCGATTATGTATTCGTGGACGGTTTGGGTGTAAGCGATGAGACCAATGTGGTAGTACGTGATCGCCAGGTTTTAGCAGAAGATGGCATGGTAGTAATAATTGCTACTGTAGACAGCAAAACCGGTCGCCTTATTCAAAATCCAGATATCATCTCTCGAGGCTTTGTATTTTTGAAATCACACAAAGAACTTATTGAAGACTTGCGACAACGTGTTAAAAAAATAGTTATTGAATCCGATCCACTTTCTTGGGCCGATACCAATTACATCCGCAACAAAATTCGTGACAATGTTGGACAATTCTTGTTTACCAAAACAGAAAAAAGACCAATGGTTTTACCGGTGGTAATCGAAGTATAATAAATAAAATAAGATTATCAACAAAAAATAAAAAACAGACTCGTAGATATGAGCCTGTTTTTTATGCAGGCAAAAAATGTATGTGATTACATAAAAATATTTTTGTTTTAACTTTCAACTTAATTAAAAGTTAAAACGAAACGCCGGCGAATAGTTCGTTCAACCGGCGGCATGAGAATTTTTTTTGCGAGACTATTTCTCAAAGTCTTGGAGGTGCGAGCAGGGCTGCCTGCCTACATGATTCTGAACCCACCCTCACGAATCTCAGGATCACTGATGTCCGGGAGATGCAGCTCCACCCGACGCAGAACGTTCAGCACAGCCACCGCCTCCTCCCTGGAATAAACAACCTCCTCGTCGACGAGGGGCATAATTCCGGCGGGGATCCTGATGCGATACACCGCCTGGTCCTCCAGACTTGGCGATGAGCTGCGCATATCCTTTATCTGGATGAGGTGCACCCAGACCTCCTGGGTGTAGGGAAGCTTGCCCACCTCCTCTTTGAGCCAGCTCATGAAAGAGGCTAGCAAATTAGCCCTGTTATCCGCAGCATAGCGCTCGGCCTTGGAGGCCGAATTCTCCACCCAACGCAGGGTTGGCAGCGGATCCTTACGGACAAGGCACAGGGCATTCAAGCCCCTGTCCCACCAGAGGCCGTACTTGGAAGCAACCGCTGCCACGAAATCCTCCCTCCACCCAGGCAGAAAGAGGTCGCTCAGCGACTCTCGGGTCAACCTCTCCGCCTCACGACCAGCGGCATCAATGACGGCGATGGCGGGCCTGGTTTCTTCATTCAATCGTAGCAAATCCCCCATTCTCTTCTTCCACTCATCCACCAAAATATCGAAACGGTCCTCTTCTTCTTTTGTCGCCACGGTGGCTCCTTCCTGGGCAAACATACGCTGCCCCTTTGTGGTTTTCAGGAGAACTTCTCCCCTTTTCTAGGCTTACATACATAAGCATAAAAAAGGAAAGTAGTTACTAATTTTACTAAATTAACCTGTTTTTTCCATCAAAAACAACTTGTCACTCTAGTAAAAAATAGCTAATTTGTCAAGGAAACAACTTGGCTCACCTTAGCTAAAATATAAATTTTTGCGCATTCCTGGTATACTATAAACACACTATTGAAACTTAAAATTACTACTTATGGCTACCAAGCCTTTCATCTCTTTTTACGGCATTTGGCCTGAAATGCAAAAATATCTAATTTCAATTAGCGCAAGCTTACCAATTAGTATACAATCACAAAAATTAACCTTGCAAAATCTCGACCCAAAAACTACCATTTTAGCTACTTTTGTAGAAACTCCTATTGATAAAGAAGTAATTTCCTCTCTCCCCAACTTAAAAATGATTGCGGCCATGAGCACCGGATTTGATCATATCGATTTAGCAGCGGCCAAAGAGAAAAACATTGTGGTGTGCAATGTGCCAAGCTACGGCGAAGTTACCGTGGCCGAGCACACCATGGCACTCATGCTTGCCTTAAGTCGCAAAATATTTGCTTCGGTGAAAAAAGTAAAAGAAGGATCATATGATTTTCACGGACTACGCGGCATTGATTTACAAGGTAAAACCTTAGGAGTTGTTGGCACAGGCAAAATCGGTGTTCAGGTGATAAAGCGTGCCACGGCCTTTGATATGAATGTTGTGGCTTACGATCCTTTTCCAAACAAACTTGCGGAACGTGAATTTGATTTTTCTTACGTAACTTTGGATAAACTTTTGAGCACCGCAGATTTTATCACCCTTCACGTACCTCTACTTCCTACCACCCATCATCTTATCAATAAAAATAACATCCCCAAAATCAGACAAGGAGCCTACTTAATTAATACAGCTCGAGGTGGACTCGTTGACCCCGCAGCACTGCTAGAGGCTTTAAAAAGCGAGCGGCTAGCCGGCGCAGCCCTCGATGTATTAGAAGATGAAAACTTGATTGAGGACGAAGAACAAATAATCCAGGGAAAACCAACCCTAGAACAGCTCAAAACAAACGCCATCAACAAAATGCTTATTGAACACCCAAATACCATAATTACCCCCCACAACGCCTTCAACAGCATCGAAGCTTTGCAAAGGATAGTGGATGTGACTGTTGAGAATATTAGGGGTTTTTGCGGAGGAAAAGCACAAAACATCGTTGGAATGCCTAAATCTTAATGTCTAATGTCAAATAAAATGTCTAATACCCAAAATTTTTGTGTAAAACCTGGGCTTTTTTGTATTGACTTATAGTTTGGATATGATAATCTATTTGACATTAGCCCGCCTAGACAGATGTCTACCTGGGCAGGAAATTAGGATTTAGAAATTTAGATATTTGGCCCCATCGTCTAGTGGCTAGGACACCACGCTTTCAATGTGGTAACACGGGTTCGATTCCCGTTGGGGCTACGAAAAAGAAAAAACGAGTAATATGCTCGTTTTTTCTTTTATTTTAAATAAAGATGACCTCCTTTACAGCTCAATATTTTTGAAATACTTGAAACAACACGCCAATTTTGCGCCCGTCCTGTGCCTAAAACGGAGAGAGCTTTCCTCTACAAGAGAGCCAAAACAACGACTTCTCAACTGTTTCCCTTGTAAAAATGGATAAAAAATATTGATTAGGTGTATAATATAAACATACTTAATCTTTAACTTTAAAATTCTATGACACTTCCAACGAACAACCCTTCAGGAGGAAAAAAACAAGTTATTATTTTTAGTATTTTGGGCGGGATAATTATTGTGGGGGGATTAGTAACTTTTTTAATGTTTAACATAGTAAAAAATAAATTTGAAGGTACCTTACAGGTAGATGACTCTGAATTCATAGCTCAAAAATGTAGTTCGGGAAATGCTTTGGGCTTCTCTGGAATTGAACTTGCTGATGCTGGCGGCCGCCGTATACGCGCTATCTCTGATCCAATTAGTGCAGAGGCAAAAGTTGCTCTTTTTAACCCAGCACAGACAGCGGTAGAACTAGGGCCTTGTGCTAAGTTAGAAATGTATCCTCAAAATAGTACGGTAAATGGTACTAAAAATCAGCAAGGTACTGTTACATTTTCATGCACAAACGGACAGCATAAGATTGCTGGCACAATGCAATTTAAAAATTGCCACTAATTACTTTAAATCAACAGTTACAAGGATTTATAGAAAAGTTTATGAAACATTGGTATTGGGGACGACCATGAGTATGACCTACTACGAAACGCAACACGTCTAGATTTAGTTCTAGACGTGAATTTTTTTTAAACAGAGACTATAATTTAAAGAATTAATTTTAAATTTGTTGTTTCTTGTCATTCGTTTTTTTATGGTCTGAGAATTAAAACACAAAACCCTCTACTATGAAAGTGAGGGCTAACACAAAATTTTCTACATTCTTATCTTTAACATTCGTCGTATTTTGCAGGTGGGGCCGGAGCAGGCTTTGCGGGTTCAGGAAGCGGTTAATGTTTTTCAAAAAAAGAAAAGCTCTCGAACTAACAAGTTGGAGAGCTGAAGCACTTCTAAGAAACCCCCTATTCACCCGAAGGTGGATCTGCGGGTGGGGGCGGAGATTGCGCTGGGGCAGCTGGTGGTGGGGGGGGTGTAGGTACTACTCCATCTGGAAAATTGTTATTCGTGGGTAGTGTGGCGGGTTTACCACCCGAAGTATCAAGTTCGCCAGTTGAGTCTCGGTGTGTTGGAGCCTCAACCGGAGGCTCATCGCCCTTTACCCCACCCGGACAAGTAAACGAAGCACCACTTGCCAAAATACCTGTTGAAATAAGCAGAAAGAAAAATTTGTGAAAACGCTCAATAACTTTATTCCAAAATTTTCTGCTATCTTGGTTACTTTTCATTTAAGCACCTCCATTTTCTTAACGAGATATACCACAATCTAAAGAATTTGTAAAGCAGTAGCCCACCAACAGCTCCTGTTCGTTGACACACCAGCTTCAATAACCTAAACTAGCATAACCTCCACAACATAACCCTACTTACATGGCAAAACCACAAAATACCGCAAAAAACATAGCCCCAGGAGCCCCAAAAGCCAGTCTTGTAACCCTCCTCAAACCATACCGATTTCAAATCGGTCTTTTAGTCTTGCTAACCCTACTTAGCAACGGGCTTAACCTAGCGGTACCAAAAATCATCTCCAAAACCATCGACTCCTTTGCTCATGGAACTTTTGTGTTACCAACCATGATTATTGAATTTTTAATCGTCGGGGTGGGCATCTTTATTTTCACCTATTTGCAAAGCGTGGTGCAAACCTACGCTTCAGAAAAAGTGGCCAGAGATTTGCGCACTGATCTTACCAAAACCATTTCTCTCCAAGATTTTTCATATATTCAAAAAACCACTCCAGGCAAACTTCTTACCAATTTAACCTCCGATATCGATGCGATAAAAACATTTATCTCCATGGCCATTGCTTCTCTCATTTCATCAGCTTTTCTTATTATTGGTATCAGTATACTTTTGCTTACCATCAACTGGAAGCTTGGTTTAGCAATTCTCGGAGTAATCCCAATTATTGGTGGGTCATTCTATGTTGTTTTAAAAAAAGTTCGTAAATTATTTAAAAAAGCACAAGAAGCAATCGATTGGCTAAACAAGGTAATTAACGAAAGCATTCTTGGCTCTGCTCTTATCCGACTGGTAAATTCACAGACTAAAGAATATGAAAAATTCTTCGCAGCCAATACTGAGGCAAAAAATATCGGGTTGAGTATTTTACGCTTATTCGCCTATTTAATTCCGGTAATTACCTTTGCTACCAACTTGGCAGTGATTATTATTTTGTCTTTTGGTGGACATTTGGTCATTTCTGGCAACATGAGTTTGGGTGATTTCACTGCTTTCAATAGTTATCTCGGTATTCTTATTTTCCCTATTTTAATTATTGGGTTCATGACCAATGTTATTGCGCAAGCCTCAGCTTCATACCAAAGAGTTTTTGAAGTCATGAACAAAAAACCAGAAGAACAAATCAATGCAGTGACAAAAAATATTCAAGGTGAAATTGAAGTAAAAGATCTGACCATCTCATACGAACAAAAACATATTATAAAAAATATTTCTTTTGCTATTAAACCTGGTACAAAAACTGCCATCATTGGCCCAACTGGCGCGGGTAAAACTCAACTTCTCTATGCCTTAACCGGGCTCATTGTACCAAATGCTGGCACCATTTCATTCGATGGTGTTGCGGTGCAAAATTATGAAAAGAAAAGTTTTTATTCACAAGTAGGAATTGTATTTCAAGATAGTATTATTTTTAATTTAAGTGTGCGCGAAAATATTGCTTTTAGCACCACGGTAACAGATGGGGAATTACAAAAAGCTATTGAAACTGCAGAGTTAAATTCTTTTATCGACACTCTCCCAGAAAAATTAAATACTCTTGTATCGGAGCGTGGCAGTAGTTTATCGGGCGGACAAAAACAGCGCATTATGTTGGCACGCGCCCTTGCCCTTAACCCAAAGGTGTTACTGCTAGATGATTTTACCGCGCGCGTAGATGCAAATACTGAAAAGAAGATTTTGGCCAATGTAGAAAAAAATTATCCAGACCTGACACTTATTTCTGTAACACAAAAGATTGGGCCGATTGAACATTATGATCAAATAATATTACTTATGGAAGGCGAAATTCTCGCGATTGGTCGCCACGAGGATCTTTTAGCTTCAAGCCCAGAATACGCTCAGATTTATAACACTCAACAGAGTACCAACACCTATGAAGTACACGCTTAACAATCAATCTAAGGGACAAGATACGGGAGTGTTAAAAACAGCTTTCAAACGGCTTATTCCGCTCATGGCCGAAGAAAGAAATAAATCGCTCAGCGCACTTTTGGCTATTATCGTAACATCAGCTGCGACACTTTTAGCACCAGTGATTATTGGGCATGCCATAGACACGTATATTGTTCAGAAAAATTTTTCAGGACTCGCATTCTCTACACTTGGACTTCTTTTGTTATACCTAATAGCGCTTTACACCAGCTACTACCAAACCAAAACCATGGGAGGTGTAGGTCGTAGAGTTTTGTTTAATTTAAGAAATTCGTTGTTTAATAAATTACAATCTTTACCCGTTGCTTTTTTTAATGAAAATAAAGCCGGTGATTTAATTTCACGCATTAACAATGACACCGATAAATTAAACCAATTTTTTGCCCAAGCTTTGATGCAATTTTTGGGAAACACCTTAATGATTCTTGGTGCTGGAATTTTCATTGTGGTATTAAATCCAAAACTGGGTGTTGCTGCTTTGGTGCCCGCAATTGTAGTGCTGATTATCACTCAACTGATTAGTCCATGGATTAAAAGTAAAAATTTAAAAAGCTTGCAAAGTACTGGTGGCATGAGCGCAGAGATTCAAGAAAGTTTAGAAAATTTCAAAGTGATTGTGGCTTTTAATCGCGTAGATTATTTTAGAAAAAAGTTCGGCGAAGCAAATGAAAAAAACTACCAGGCATCTATTGGCGCAGGAATTGCTAATAATATTTTTACTCCCCTCTATGGGCTGGCTTACAATTTGGCGCAAATTATTGTTTTAGCTTATGGAATAATCCTCATTCAACAAAACCATTTAACACTTGGCCTATTGGTTGGTTTTATTCTTTATGCCAACAATTTTTACACTCCTCTACGCCAGCTTGCATCTGCATGGTCATCACTCCAGCAAGCCTTAGCTGGTTTTGATCGTGTTTCCGAAGTAATGGCTCTTGAAACAAATATTACTACCATTTCAGCACCAAAAGTTTCTTCTGATTTTTTAATGGAATTCCGCGATGTTTCATTTGAATATACCGGTGGATCTAAAGTATTAAATAAAGTTAACTTGGCCCTAAAGCCTGGTCACACGTATGCTCTCGTTGGCCCAACTGGTGGAGGAAAAACTACCACTGCTTCGCTGATGGCTCGACTTTACGACCCAACTGAGGGAACAATTATTTTTGGCGGAAAAGATCTGCGCGCCTTTGAGCCAGAAGAGCGAACACAAAAAATTGGTTTTATTTTGCAAGAACCGTTTTTGTTCACCGGAACTGTTCGCGACAATATTGTGTATGGAAACACCGCTTATCTTAATTCTTCAGCGGAAGAATTAAAAACTATTTTACAAACTGCAGGCTTAGAAACCTTACTCGCCCGCTTTGAAAATGGCTTAGAAACTCCGGTGAGTGCTAATGGCGGCACACTTAGTTTGGGTCAGAAACAACTCATTGCTTTTATCCGCGCTGTGCTACGGAACCCAGAATTATTAATCTTGGATGAAGCCACTGCTAATATCGATACCGTGACAGAACAATTACTGGAAGACATCTTGAAAAAACTTCCAGCTTCTACCACCAAAATTATTATTGCGCATCGATTAAATACCATTGAAAATGCTGATGAAATATTCTTTGTAAATGGCGGCAGCGTTACTTTGGCTGGATCCATGGAAAACGCCATCAACTTGCTTTTGCATGGAAAAAGAAATACGTAAATAATGTCTAAATCCTAATTTCCAATGTCCTGCCCAGAGAGACATCTGTCTAGGCGGGCTAATAAAATTCTAAATGACAAACTAGGATGACAGGTCACAGCTACTTCTCTCACATTTTAAAAAATCCTGACCCACCACATAATGGTGGGTTTTGGTTTAAAAAAGAAATATAAAATATTAATTTTCTTTGTAAATAAACTATTTACAAATACAAGTGGATAAACTGTGCATTGACGATACAAAAAGTACCAACTATAATACATGCATATGAAACTACATGACAATCAAATTACCCTTCTTAAGTATTTAAAAAAAATTCCCAGTTTAGAAGGTCTCAGCTTGTGGCAAATATCTCGCGATACTGGTTTAAATAATGCCCAGACTGTCTCACACCATTTAAAGCAATTAGAAAAGCACGGCTACTTGCGCAGAAGTGCGAGCGATCCAAACAACTTTGAGGTATTAAAAGATCCGGTGGAAGATTTAGTCTATATCAACCAATATGGATTTGCACAATGTGGTCATTGGAGCGAGTTTCTTTCAGAAGGAAACTTAGACGATAAAATTGCTATTTCCACCAAACTATTCGGGGTCAGCAATCCTAAAAACCTTTTTGCCACCCGTGCCAAAGGTGATTCCATGGCTCCCTACATTTTAGAAAACGACTTAGTACTTTTCAACAAACAAGATGACACAAGCAATGCCGGAGAAATATCTTTGGTAATTGAGTCTGGTAAACCCAAAATTAAAAAAGTATACAAAGAAAAAGGATCAGTTATTTTGGAATCAATTAATCCAGCTTTTAAACCAGAGAAAATTAAAAGTTCCCATATCAGAATCTTGGGTGTAGCAAAAGGTGTAATTCATCAATTCTAAGCCTCATATGCTCAATTACGATCAGCAATATAACCTAGGCGTGCGAGATCTAGCACTTGTTGATCGCCCCAGAGAAAAACTCATCGCACACGGGTCTTTTTTACTTAACTCTGCAGAACTCTTAGCAATAATTTTAAACACCGGTACTAAAAAAGAAGAAGTGCTAACCATGGCAAAACGCTTACTCCATGAATATGGAGAGAAGGGTATTCTAAGCCAAACCAAACCCTCTGAACTAGCCAAAGAATTCGACATTCCACTCGTTAAAGCCTGCCAAATAATTGCTTGCTTTGAGCTAGGAAAACGGTTTTTTCAAAACACCACTCAAGGACTTGCGGTAGTACGCACTGCCACACAAGCTTTTTCATACTTCAAAGACATGGAAAATTTAACCAAAGAGCACTTACGAGGAATCTACTTAGACAGTCATTACCGCGTTATCCATGACGAAGTCATTTCAGTTGGCAGTCTAACCGCCAACATCATTCATCCGCGCGAAGTCTTTCGCCCAGCCATAGAACGCTCGGCCGCAGCACTTATCATAGCTCACAACCACCCATCTGGTTCAGCGGAGGCAACAGAAGCGGACATGGAAATTACCAAACAACTAGTTGAAGCCGGTAAAATTCTGGGTATAGATTTATTAGACCATCTTATTATTTCAAAAAACAACTTCACTAGCATTTTAAACTCGTAGCAATAGCTTTGTTATTAAATCTTTTCTTATGGACTCCCCAACCACATTCTCTTACCACCGTTCATTTGCCTCTGATGGCTCTATCATTACACACGAAAATTTCTTTTCACCCGTACTTTTTTTTAATGACAAGGAGGAAACCAAAGAAGAGAGGCACGAGCGATTACAATTCCACATCGCACAAGGTAGCTACTTCAATTCTCTCGCAACTGTTTTAAGCCTTCTTACTACCTGCCCCCAAAATACACGCAACCGAATTTTGAAACAATGTGTGGAAGATTTGAATTATTTGCAAGAAAATTATTGGATCAAGAAAAAAGATGGCAGCCAAACATATTCTTGGATAAAACCAAGTGAGGGAAAAAATGGACTATTATAAAATATACTACGCTTAAAAAATATTTTAAACTGAATAGTTTTTGAAATCTGAAACAGATTACTGATTTATATGACAAATAAAAAAATTTCCCATACATTCCTTGCTCGAGAAGCATTAGAGGGGGCGGGCGTAAAATTACACCGCGGATTTGCAAATGCGGAAATACCTCAATTCGATCCTTTTCTTTTGTTTGATGATTTTAGTGCGACCAATCCCGCCGATTACCTAGCCGGTTTTCCCATGCATCCCCATCGCGGCATAGAGACCGTAACATATATTTTACAAGGTGATGTAAAACATCGCGATTCTATTGGTAACAGCGGATTAATTGGCGCGGGCGATATACAATGGATGACTTCTGGCAGCGGAATTATTCATGAGGAAATGCCCGAGGGAACTCGCGGAATTCAAGGTTTTCAGCTCTGGGTTAATTTGCCCCAAAAAGACAAAATGATGCGCCCCCGTTATCAAGAAATTAAAAATAACCAGATACCTGAAATTTCATTTGGTAATCATGCTAGAATAAAAATTATTGCTGGTGACGCAGATCAAAATATCGGACCAGTACGAGACATTATGGTGAGTCCGCTTTATTTAGATATTTATGTAGAGCCGGGTAAAAAAATAATCTTCCCAGTTATAGCAACCAACACTACTTTTGCCTACATTTTTGAAGGCAAAGTTGGCTTAGAAGAATCGGGCAGAGCTGAGTATGATCGCGGTACAATTATTCTTTTTGATAAAATTGGCGACACGGTAGAATTAACTGCCGGCGGTGCGGGTGCACGTTTTTTGCTCATCTCTGGAAAACCACTTGGTGAACAAATCGCTTGGTACGGGCCAATCGTGATGAATTCGGAGCAAGAAATAGAAACTGCGATGGAAGAATTACGGAGCGGCGAATTTATTAAATAAGTTCTAGTTAATTAAAACAGCCCGCAATAATTAATGATTAACTATTGTAAAATATTAACTAACACTAGCTTTTTAATTTTCAGCTATTTAGCGGTTTGTTCGAAACTTCTATCAATCGCAATATTCTAAATCCATGAAAAAATCTCTCACAGAATTACAAACTATTCCGGGTGTAGGTTCATCTATTGCCAAAGATTTATACGACATAGGAATTCACCGCATTCAAGATCTAAAGGGGAAAGACCCTGAAATTTTGTATAAAAAATCCTGCCGTTTAGCAGGAGTGACTATTGATCGTTGTTTACTCTATACTTATCGATGTGCGGTGTATTTTGCTTCACATACCACACACGATCCAAAACTTTTAAAGTGGTGGAATTGGAAGGATAAAAAATAAACTTGGTTTACAGTGGTAAAAGCTCTTGGAGCATTTGCGCCATATGCGTCGGACCAGGAATCCAATGTGTGGCACGTGCCCGAAGATAATCTGGACAATCACCTACCGCAACTCGAACCCCAAAATCATACTCAAACATCTCACGATCATTGTGATCGTTACCAAACACTAAAACATCTCCAAGACTCAAATTATGCATCACCATAAGTCGAAGCACAGCATCACCCTTGTTTATACCCGCTGCGTTTACATCCAAAAATCCTTCGTTGTAAACATGGGTAAGTCCAGGCGCTGACCGAATACCTGAAAAAGAAACTTTTGTCGCACCTCTAGCCCTCATCCAATCTAAAAAAGTGTCTGCATCAGCAGTTTTGTCCAACACATATTTCTCAAACTTACGCATTGCTTCAAAGTTAGCACCAGGTACAAAATACAGATAACGACCACCTCCGTCTCGCGGGCAAAAATTCGCAAAATTCAAGGCTGGATCTCGCAAAAGTGGTGCTATCAAACTGATCTCACCATCACTGAGCTCGAAGCGTTCAATTACCTCCCCCGAATTTGTAACAAGTGAACCTCCGTTTTCTAAAATAAGCGGAGCGTTGGGGGTAAAACCAAGTTTACCAGCAACGCGAATATAACCACGACCTGTGGCAACTGTTACCAGATGTCCGGAATTTTGCAATAATCCCAACATGACAAGTGTCTCTGAGGGAACACCATCTGTAGTTGCAAGCGTTCCATCCCTGTCGAAAACTAATAATTTACTCATGCTTAAAGCTCCTTTCGCCGTGAATTTTGAGATTTCACGCTTATCTCTAAATCAATAGAGATTAGTAATTTTTAAAGCTAAAACGTCTTATTGTCAAGCAATATAATCAATTTTTGATTTTACCACCCAACTAAAACAGATCGCATTGAAATACTTTTATAAACCAAACCTTCTGCAAAAAAAATTGCTTGTTCATTTTTTTCTTGCAAAGCAAGAACATAAAGCAAAGGCCAATAATGCTCCGGTGTGGGGATAGCAAGTTGAGAAATATGCCCTAATTTTTTATAATCGATGAGAGCTTGGTGATTTCTTTCTGAGATATATTTTTTGGATAGTTCGTCAAATTCAAGAGCCCAATCATACGGCTTAGAAACTTCATCAAAAGTAATAAGCCCTAGATTATGTACAATATTTCCACTACCCACAATCAAAACTCCTTGTCTACGTAAAGATGCTAGTTCTTTGGCTAAGTCATAGTGATATGCTGGCGGTTTAGTTGTGTCCAGGCTAAGTTGAAATACTGGCACGTCAGCCTCCGGAAACAAGTGTTTCATTACCACCCAACAACCATGATCTATCCCCCAATCTGTGTCCCAACCAACTTTAGTTTTACTAACAATATTTTGCACTTCTTTAGCAACACGCGGCGCACCAGGGCAGGCATAGCGCATATCATACAACTCAGACGGAAAACCATAAAAATCATGGATTGTTTTTGGCCACTCTGCGCCATGCACATAGCTTCCATCCACAAACCAGTGGGCGGAAACACACAATATGGCATGCGGTTTTGGTAACTTTTTTCCTATTGCTACCCAGCTTTTGGTGAACTCATTTACTTCCACCGCATTTATTGGTGATCCATGACCCACAAACAAAACCGGCATTCGCTCAGTTTTTAGAAAACTTGAAACAACATTTTTAAAACTAGCGATATTCATATTTATACAGTCAAACTATTTTTCTTCACCTCTCTTCTTCTCTCTACATAATCTGGAATTGTTCGTGCCACTAAATTCCAAAAATTTTTGGAATGATTAAACTCTCGCAAATGACAGAGCTCGTGCACAATAATATAATCCGTCAGAGGCGATGGCAGCAAGGCAATTTTATAGTTAAAACTAATATTTCCTTTTTTAGAACAACTGCCCCAGCGAGTTTTTTGGTTACGGATTGATATTTTCTGATAAATAAATCCGTAGGTTTTATTAAAATATTCTAAACGTTCGTGAGCAAGCTGCAAGGCCTGTTTTTTGTACAACAAAAAATCTTTTCGAGAATTTTTTATTGGTAACGAAGGAGAAATTTTCTTAAAATAATTTATCTTTTCTATAACCCACGCTGACTTGCTTAATAAAAATTTTTCAATTGTTCGTGGCCATAGCAATCTCGGCGCGGTAATCACTACCCGCCCACCCGGATAAATAGAAAGTCTAACATGACGAGCTCTCTTACTCGTTCGCAATGTATATTCAAGCCTTACACCTCCCAATTCAATAGAACGTTGCATTTTGATAAAATTAACTCGTTGAACCAACCGTTATTTCTCAGCTTTATGGGATTTTTTATACAAAACCATACACGCAGTAATAAAGGCAAAAGCAGCCAAACTCATCAGTGGAATAGTTACAAATCCAAATACCTCTAAATATTTTGTAGTGCAGGACACACCAACTCGGCACGGCCTCAAACTCTCGGGAATAATATTGTAGTAAAGCAAATTATGATAAAGCGCAATTAAAAATCCCAAAATACTAAAAGGCAAAACATACGAATCGACATTTTTATCTTTTTTCCAAATACCAACCATGAAAATTAGAGCCAACGGATACATTAAAATTCTTTGGTACCAACACAAAATACAAGGCGCAAAATTCATAACCTCACTAAGGTAAAGACTACCTAAAATACTTACCAAAACCACCAAAAATACTAAATATAAGCTATTATTTTTAAACCACTTTAAAAACATACAATTTAAATCTAAGAATAGGCTACACTACGCAGCTTAGCATGTTTTTAACAAAAGATGAATCGCTTAAAAAATTAAAGCGGGAAGAGTCATGCAGACATCTTCCCGAATATTTCGTTTTTGACTAGCGGCGCTTTTTCATCGAAGAACGCTTGGTACGCGCTTCTTCTAAAACACCGCTGAGCTCGGCGGGCACAGCCAGCTTTTCAGACAAACCGAATGTGTCACAAAAATCAAGCAATGCTACCCAATGATCAATTGTGGGATA